>Ga0247727_10001461_pt1 | contig 56181 bp, 53 predicted proteins | sample WisWelCaveWW1625_FD_202498 | JGI IMG/M metagenome (GOLD analysis project Ga0247727, IMG submission 202498) | Biofilm microbial communities from Wishing Well Cave, Virginia, United States - WW16-25 | ecosystem: Environmental > Aquatic > Deep subsurface > Groundwater > Cave microbial mat | place... | reverse complement strand
CTTCAACATCAAGTCGAAGGTCTTGCGCTGAACACCTGTCAGCCGTTTGAAGTCGCTATCTTTTAGTTGTTTGATGGTTTCGTAGTTCATGTGCCTATTATGGCACACTTATGCAAGAGGTCTATTACCAAATCCACCTTGACACCCAGTTTGTCTGAAAGATGATTTTCCAAGTTGACGAATTTCAACAGACTTGGTGTTTTATTGAAGGTGACCAGAATATCAAGATCACTGTCTTTGCGCTGTTCGTGTCGGACGAAAGAACCGAACACCTCCAACGTCGCGACGTTGTACTGCTCCGCGAGTATGGGGCGTTGCTCGCGGAGAATGTCTATGAATTTTTGTAAACGACTTGGGCATGCCATGTCTTAATTATACAACACATAGAATGGACTTACTCAAAGACACCTGAACACTAAAACAGGCTATTCTTGATATTGCGCGATGGCATCCTCAGCAAATGGACGCCCGCTAGCGCGATAGATGTTGATCAACTCATTTGCATCAAAAGGAATGCGGCGAAACTCAAGGCTGGTCTCACCGTTCCGAATCGTCAGGATGGCATACTCTGCCCATGAATCAATCGGCATTTTTCCGTCAGGGCGAAATTGGGTGTATGCCAATCCGACGCTTCCGGGGTTGAAGAAGAACCAATCGCCTGTACGGCGGATCTGTTGCGCGTGGGTGTGGCCGCCGGTGAGGATTTTGTCCGCGTATGCGCCGAGAAATTTTTGAAAAACTTCTTTGGGCGCGTCGGGCAGGATAATGTCATCAAAGGAGGTGGGGGAGCCGTGAAAGCATAATAAATCGAAATTGCTATCCAATGAGATTGTGACCGTTGGTTGAAAACTGGAAATGAACGCGCGGTCATCGTCGCTGAGTTGTGACAGCGACCAGAGCCGAATCTCCTCCATCTTTTTGAGTCGTTCAGGCGGGATGCCTTCATCGCTCGTTTCGATTCCGCTCAACAGCCATGCGTCAGCATTACCCATCACAACGGGACATTTTAATTTGCGCAGACGTTGCACAACAGCCGTGGGTTGAGGACCCCCTTGAATAGCGTCGCCGAGGCAGACGAGTTGATCTGCTTTCTGCTTTTTTATATCGGTTTCAACGATCTCAAAGGCGAAGTCATTGCCATGAATGTCAGAGAATATAGCGATTCGCATAATATTGCTCCTGGGTTGAAAAGATTATAGCACTGCCAAATTACTTCATTTTGAATATTGCCCTCAAATTTCATTGACGAATCCCCATTAACCTGTTATTATAAGCGGCGTAGGATAACGGTAAGTTACGTTGGTTAGAAGAACAGCCACAGCTCACGGTTTGAATCCGTGGGCTGTTTTGTTTTATCCTCCGATGGAACGGACAGGACGCCTAAATCTTTTTTCTTTTGCCAAAGGAGGCAAATACAATGTCTGACAGAATTATCGGTACGGTCAAGTGGTTCAACGGTGATAAGGGCTTCGGCTTCATCGAACGCGAAGGCGGCAAGGACGTGTTCGTCCATTTCTCCGCCATTCAGGGCGATGGGTTCCGCAACCTGCAGGAAGGCCAGAAGGTCGAGTTCACAGTCGAACAAGGACCCAAAGGACCACAGGCTAGCAACGTCACCATGGCGAGCTAGTTGACAAAAAAAGAGCCACGCGAAAGCGTGGCTCTTTTGATTTAATTTATCTGCGCCTCGGCGCCAACCGATTCCTCGTATAACTCTTCGGCGTGGGGGCGGGACGCGGGGGGCGGTGACCTTCACGTCGTTCGTGACCAGACCGCGGCGGCGCGGGAGGCGAGTAGTCGAAGTCTGCGAACGTCTCGCGCTTGATCGGTCCGCCCATGATGCGTTCGAGCGCGCGGATCATATCCTTGTCTTCATCGGTGACCAGCGTGAACGCGTCGCCTGTGCGTTGCGCGCGACCCGTGCGCCCGATGCGATGGATGTACGCGTCAGCGGTGTCGGGCATGTCGTAGTTGATGACGTGCGTGATGCTGTCAATGTCGAGACCGCGCGCCGCGATGTCGGTGGCGACCATGATGTGGAAGTGTCCGCTTTTGAATCCGTGCAGGGCGTGCTCGCGCTGTCCCTGTGTGCGGTTGCCGTGCAGGCTCGTCACGCGATGACCGGCGTGCGCGATCTGCCGCGCCACTTTATCGGCGCGATGTTTGGTGCGCGTGAAGACCAGCACCGAATCGGAATCGGTCTGCTTGAGCAGTTTCAACAACAGCGCCGATTTCAAATGCGCAGGCACAGGGTACAACGCGTGCGTCACTGTAACCGCGGGCTTGCTGATGCCCATTGCGATCTTTTGCGGCTCGACCAGCGATTGCGAGGCGAGCAATTCCACCTCGGCAGGGAAGGTGGCGGAGAACAACATCGTTTGCCTTTTCGCGGGCACGGCTTTGATGATCCGTTTTACGTCGGGCAGAAAACCCATGTCGAACATGCGGTCGCCCTCGTCGAGCACAAGGATTTCGATGCGCTCCATTTTCGCATGGCGTTGCTGGATGAGATCGAGCAGGCGGCCCGGGCACGCCACCAGAATTTCCACCCCGTGACGCAACGCCTTGATCTGACGGTCGGCTCCGACGCCGCCATAGATGGTCGCGCTCCTCAACCCGGTCCCAGCCGACAACTGGTGAATCACCTGGTTGATCTGCTCGGCAAGTTCGCGCGTCGGCGTGACGATGAGCGCGCGCGGCATCCCGCGCGGTCCATCAAGAAGTTTGTTGAGAATGGGGAGGACGAACGCGGCAGTCTTGCCTGTGCCGGTCTGCGCGGTGCCGATGATGTCGCGTCCGCGCAGCGCGGCGGGAATCGCCGCCTCCTGGATGGGCGTCGCGGTTTCATACCCCGCGTTTTTGACTCCCTGCATCAGGCGGGAATCCAGATTAAATTGTTCGAAGTTCAAAATTGTTCCTGTTCTTCAGAAGTCGTGCACGTGTAAAGAATGAGTTTTCCCTCAGTCGAAAACAGCGGTGGACTGCTGATGATATTGATTTGATGTTGGAATTATACACTACTATTGCATTCCAACTCTGGTGGTTGAGTAGGGCGAGCGATAGCAAGCCTGTATCGAAACCACCAATAACCATTTTGCTTTGCTTACATGCTGGTTTCGATACGCCCTTCGGGCTACTCAACCAACGGAGTTTAACATTTTCTGTAAGAACTTTCGAATGGATTCGGCGGACTCCGTCCATTTTGGTTGGCGAAGATATCGTTCCCGCGCCGCGAGACTCATGCGGACTAAAACATCCCGCTTCTCATTCAGGACTTTCAGCCTGTTTGCCAATTCAGCCGCGTTTCCCGCCTCGATGAGGAATCCGTCAACTCCATCGCTGATGATCTCGCCTGCCGCGCCAACCGTTGTCCCGATCGCGGGCAGACCGAACCCCATCCCTTCGAGATAGACGATGCCGTAACCTTCGTAACTCGACGGCACGACAAGGATGTGAGCATTGCGAAGTTTCTCTCTCAAAAGCTCGTTATCCAGCGCGCCATGAAGAAAGACGAAAGAAGAAAGATGATTCGCCGAAATGCGATCCTGTATTTGTTTAGCGTAAGTGGACTCGGCTGTCATCCCTCCAATCGCATCCAACCTGACATTCGACCCTTCGACACGGCTTCGCCAGTCAGGGCGGCGCCTTAAACTTTTGACCGCTTCCAACAGCGTATGCAACCCTTTTCGGTAAATCATATTGCCCAGAAACAAAACTCGGAATTCGTTGCTCTTCGCCCGTTCCCTGATTTCAAGCTCCGAAATCGTCTCCCCAAACCTGCCTGTAGGCGGATAGGCAACAAGCGAGGGTTTTCCATGATGCACTAATCCATTAACCACGCTCATTGTTGTTTCGGAATTGAAAATGAACCCATCCACGCTTTGAAGGTACTTTTTCTCAACCCAGCGATAAAAAGCATTCTGCCATGCAGGTCTCAACTCCGAGCATCGGAGATGGTGAACAAGACTGATGATTGGGTAAGGATGTTTTCCCATGTTCGCCCAGATTAAAGATGGATGATTCAATTCATCCTGAATCAAAACATCCAAATCCTTTGGAAGTCCAAAATGAAAATTATCCGTCAGGTGCGCGGCGTAATTCCGCCAGGGCAGGTTGAGGATTTCAACTGTATCCCCATGCGCGCGCAGATATTCAACTAACTTTCTATCATACAGATACCCGCCGCTTAATGTATCCAGCGAGCCGTAAATGACAAATCCAACTCTCATAGGTCAAAAGTCGAACGTCGAATGTCAGACCTTTGACTTTTGACGTTCGACTTGATACGCCGCCCACGCGGACTCATTCTCCCACAACACAACTTTGAGCCCCGAGATATTTGCGGCTTTGATTCTTTCATTCAACGAAGTAGCCAATATCCGTGCGAAATGCTCGATGGATGGGTTCAACCCTGCAAATTCAGAGCAATCATTAAGCATTTGTTCCCTGTAGATTCCGATAACTTCATCGAGATGTTTTTCCACATCCACAATATCAACCAGATAGCCATGCTGGTCAAGTTCCTTCCCTTCAAGTTGCAGTTCAAGGATGTAATGATGCGAGTTGGGAAAATTTTCCGCGCCCCAATCCCCGCCGATGAGAAAATGCCTTGCAATGAAATCCCGGCGAACGCCCAATGTATATATAAGGTTCTCCAATTCCAAGTGTCACGTGTCAGGGTTTTACGGCGCGCATCACGTGCCTGCCATCTTCTTGGAAGACGTGCATGGCAAAATCGAATAAGTCAATACTTGAACAATACTCCAGATCAGATCGCGAAAAAGCGGGAAGGTTAGGGTCGAGGTGCAGGAGCGCGTCGCGTGAGCCGAGCACTCGTCGAATAAAAGGGGCAGGGTCGGGCGACTCGCCGTCCAACAGGGCTTCGAGATAATTCGCGCAGGCAAAATCTTCGTCGCCGCCGCTGAACGATTCGCCTGTGATTACGAAGGTCACGGTTTCGAGATTCAGGGTGTGGATATAGTTTACGGTTGCATTTGCAACAACAAGACTTGCCGCCAGCATCGTTTCTGCCTTCGTGCTTCGCACGATCCCCTGTGTGCCTGCTCCCGTACGTTGGATGATGCTCTTTCCGTTCAAATCCAATGTATTTGTTTGGGTGGGGGAATTGCCGAAGTCGAATCCCTCGGGCGGGATTCCGCCGACTTCGCCGCAAACGAGCGAGTTTGGAATCTGCGTCTTGAGTTGCAATGCCTCCTCCACGCCGCTGACGGGGTAGATCTTTCTCGCGCCGCGTGAAAACGCAAATGCCGCGTTCGTGAACGCGCGGATAACATCAATTACCACAACTACACCAGTCGCTTCGTGGCAGGTCTCAAGGTTGGCGTAATAAAACTTCATTGCGAATGATTGAAAACAACTTGTATCGTCTCTTGCGGATTTTCATCAAGCAATTGATACGCTTTATCCGCCTCTTCGATGGGAAAGCGATGCGTGATCCACTTCTGCGGCTGGATTCGTTTCAACGCCTCCCACGCGACCTTGAACCTGCGCGCTTTATTCCAGCGGCCGCTCAACTCGGGAGCTATCGTGCTAACTTGGGACGAAATCAACTTGATGCGCGAGCGATGGAACGCGCCGCCCAGATCAATCGGCGCGCGTTTTTCTCCGTACCACGAACCAATGACGATGCGTCCGCTGAACGCGGTGAGTGCAATAGCATCGTCGAGCGCGGAGGGGGAGCCGGTGAGTTCAAAGGTCAAGTCGTAACCAATTTGCGCGTAGCCAGTTTTATCTATCGACTCTTTATTTATTGTTTCAACTTCTACAGTTGGAAATTTATTGTTTGCATCAGGATCAAACGACTCGCTCACGCCAATTTCGCGCGATGCTTTTCTTCGTAGCTCATGGCAATCACAAGTGACCAACACCTCAAGTGGAAATTCTTTCAACAACGCGGCGGTTAATAAACCAATGATGCCTTGTCCTAATATCAAAACGCGCTCACCGAGAATCGGCGCGGCATCGTGGACCAGGTTCACGGCAGTTTCCATGTTCGGGAGGAAGGAGCAGGCTTCGGCTGGGAGCGACGCGGGAGCGAGGATCAAAGATGCAGGATTGCAGACAAATGCTGACGTGTGGGGTTCAAATCCAAAAACAAGTTTATCGCGCAGCGACTTGTCTACGTGTTTCCCTGTTTCCGTGATACGTCCCACGCACGCATACCCATACGCAAGCGGGTAATTCAAATCGCTACTTAAGTTATCATGCGAATCTTTGAGATGCGGGAATTGCCCGCTATAGACGAGCATCTCCGTCCCCGCGCTGATGCTCGAACAAATCGTTTCGACCAAAACGTCATCCGCGGCGAGCGCAGGCAGGGTCTCCTCGCGGAGTTCCACCTGACGCGGCGCGGTAAAGTATACGGTCTTTCGTTTCATCCCCCAATTTTACCTTGCATCAAGACTTTGGTTTATCGGCGAACAGGAAACCAAGCAAAAACAACTCTGCGGCTTTTGCGTAATATCCGATGGCGCTGGATTCGCTCGCGTAAAAATCCCTGTTGCCGAGCACAACCCACAATACGATTGTCAACGCGGTGTAGCCGACCAACCCCCACCAAACAAGTTTGTGTCTTTGCTGAAAGAATGAGATCGGCAGGAAGTATGCGCCAAGCAGCGCCAGATAGCCGAAGCCGTTTAGAAAAATCGGATCCAAGCCGAGGATTGGATACAACGACAGGTGCAGGTACGCGGTGGCGAGGGCGCTGATAATGATGCCGAAATGCCGGGGCGCAAGATTCATGGTCAACTCCTTTGTTTACGGTTGTGCAAAACAGACAAAACCAGCCAACTTTATTTTACTTTGCAACGCCGCGACCCGCCAGAAGCAATCCGATGCCGCCGTTCAAAATGTCGCGGGCGCGCATGAGCAGGGTGAGGCTGATGGCGGCGGACGCGCTCTGCCCGAACGCGCCGAGCGCGAACACCTGGCTCGCCTCCAACGCACCCAACCCGCCGGGCAACGGTATGAGGAACGCGATCTGCATGGCGGTGAGCGCGGCGAAAATCTGAATCGCATTGAGCTGCATTCCTAAAAAACTCACCATCAAATAATATTCAAGAGCGATCCCTGCAATCGCCGCGAATGAAACGAGGATCGCAAGAAGCATCGAGCGCACATGCCTGCGACAAAATATCGAAGCCATTCGTTCTGCCGCGATAATCACCCTAACAGTTTTGCTTTTCTTTTGGATGGATCGCTGGCTGATGATTGTTGACACTGGATGTTTCCCGATATAAAGAAGGATGGCGTAGACGAGAGGCATCGCCAGCAATATCCCCCCTGCGGCGATCAGACTCAGAGTAAGCCCGATTCCGCTCCCTGAAAATAATCCCACGCGGACAATTGCCCACGCGCCGATGCCGATCAGCACAAAGTTGACGAGGAACTCCAGCAGTTTATCCATAATGACTGCCGACGTGGCGCGCGCAAATGCTATTCCGTAATTGCGTTGCAGATAAATCACTTGCAAAGGTTCACCTCCCACTTGTGGACCGAAGGTAAAATAACTTACAGCGAAGACAGACAGGCGATACCCGATCAATGGCAGAAATGGCACGGACGGATTCTCGGCGCGGACGATGATCCACCAACGCGCGGTGATGCAGGCGATCACAAGCGCGTTGACGAGCAGGATCGAACCAATTTGCCAGAGTTTTAGGTTTTTGAGTGCGTTCCAGATGTCTGCGAACGGCGCGTTGCGGAGGGCGAAGTAAAGAAGAGCCAGGAGAATCGAATAGATCACGCTAAGACGAACAAAACGAGTTCGCCGCGATTTCTGCGTCTTGGCGGTGAATGAATTAGAGTGCAGATTCGCCATGATCGCTAGGAGGGTTTTCGATCAATCCTCTCATTTTTTCAAGGACCACTCGATGGATTGCATCTTTTTCGGATGAACCGATTTCGCCTAATGTAATGGATCTGCCGAACCTGACATGGACGGTTGTCGGGCGAAGATTTATTATGATCATCGGCAGGGATTGGATTGCCACGGCAAGCCGCTCGCGTTCTGCCCGCGTTTTCTTGATGCGCGTGAGCGGATGACGCAGGGACCTTTCCCACACGACTCCGCTGACCAAAACGGGGACAATTTTCACGTCCGGTGCGAAGCGAATGAAGACTCCCGCTGAATCGTTCCAACGGTTGAGCGAGTCCGCGGCATCGGGGAATAATGCCGGGTCTGGCTCGATATCACCAGCAGGGAAGGTCAGCACCGAGCCGCCCACGCGCAGGTGATTCGAAATTTGCCGCACAGTGCGGACGCGCTCCGATTCGTTTTCACTGACGTAGATCATTTGCTTCGCGGTATTCGTGAGTGCGACGAGGAATGGGCGGTGCATGCCCACGATGCGCAGGTCGGGGCGATTGACAGCGGCGAAGAGAGAGTAAGTATCCACCATGCCGGGATGATTGGAAAGAAAAAGCGCCGGTCCACTGGCGGGGATGTTCTCGCGCCCGTGGACGCGCAGGTCTTGCACGTAATGCTCCCTCAACATCTGGCAGGCGGCTTCGCTCAGTCCCACGTCGCCGACGGCGTTGTCGAATTTTTCCATGTGCCGGGCAAACGTCCGGGCAGGACCGACGGAAATTTTGCGGAGCATTCGCGCAAGCGCTGGTTTGTTCTGCCAGCCGAACATGTTGACGATATCGTCGAGATTGATTTGTGTCAGTATGTCGAATTTGGAGAGTGTCATTCGGGTTCCGTTGTAAATTTCAGTGGGTAGCCAGCATTGCTGGATTCGAAATCCGCCCTGTCGATTCGTTTTTCGGCTTCGGACTTCGCCAGCGTCTGCACATACGCGTTGCCATTGATATGGGCGGTCAACATGATCTCCGACGCGCGGTCATTGCCGAGGAAGAAGATTGTTTTGAGGATGTGCACGACAAAATCCATCGGTGTGACATCGTCGTTGTGGATGATCACCTTGTAGAGCGGTTCGAGTTCGGTTTCGCTCTCTTCAAGGATTTGGATTTCGGGGAGAGTTTGGAGGTTCATTTTTTACCACAAAGGCTTGCACTGCGACTGAAAGGAGTGTCGAAGTGACACGAAGGGCACAAAGGGTTAAAGCAAATAATTTCTTTCCTCTTTCTCACCTGCACTTGCGCCAGGTGCAAGTGTCTTTCATTGTCGAGCAAGTAGGTCAATCTCTTCCTTTGTCAACTCAATCTCCGCCGCGTCGAAGTTTTCCCTGATGTGTTGAGGGTTGAACGACATCGGGATCGTAATCACGCGCAGATGCGAAATCACCCATGCGAGCGCAATTTGATAAACCGTCGTGTTGTGGGCTTTGGCGATTCCCTCCAGCGTTTTGTTCGAGCGCAGGTTGCCCTCATCTACAGGGGAATAGGAAGTAAAAATGATGTCATTTTGCTGGCAATATTCAAGCACGCCGTTGTCAACATACGAACGGTCCGAAACGCTGAAAGGCACCTGATTCGTCAGGATAGGCGTTTCGGAAAGTTCCTGCGCTTGTTTGAGCAATCGCAAGTTAAAGTTGCTTACGCCGAGATGTTTCACTTTGCCATCGCGCGCCAATTTGTTCAACGCGCGGAACGTCACTTCGTATTTTGCGCCAGCCTGGGGCCAGTGGATGAGATACAAATCAACATAATCCATTTGGAGGCGGCGCAGAGATGCGTCACAAGCTTTCAACACCTCATCGTATTTCAAATGATTTGGCAGGACTTTGGATGTGATGAAAATATCCTCCCGCTGCTTTCCGGACCCGCGAACTGCTTCGCCGACCAATTCTTCGCTGTGACCGTCAGCGTACATCTCAGCTGTATCAATGTGGGTGTAGCCGATCTCGAGTGCATAGCGAAGCGCCGTGAGCGACTTGGGGTCAAGCGCGCGGTTGGGGGAGGAGTTTCCGCCGATTCTCCACGCGCCGAATCCGATTTTGGGGAGGGTTACATGTTGAAGTGTTTCATATTTCATGGGTGGATGCTCATGTCAGTTTGTTGAGTTTTTCCATTTCGTCCTGTGTCAATTCAATATCTGCCGCCTCCAGATTTTCCTTTTGATGCTGGGGGTTGAATGACAGGGGAATCGTAATGACGCGCGGTTGCGCCGCCAGCCATGCCAGCGCGATTTGAAAAGGCGTTGCCTTATGCGCCTGGGCAATGGAACGGATCACCTCGTTGGAGGCGATGCTCTTGCTCCTGAATTTAACCGGAAAGTACGCCGTGAGAAGGATGTCGTTTTTCTGGCAATACTCCAGCACGCCGTTTTTCGCGAAGCTGCGGAAGAAGATGTTGTATGGGACTTGATTCGTGAGAATGGGAGTTTTGGAAAGACTTTGCGCATTCCTGAGTTGCTTCACGTTGAAATTACTCACGCCGAGTTGCCGCACCCTCCCATCACGCACGAGTTGATTGAGCACGCGAAATGTTTCCTTCATCGAGGCGAATGGGTTGGGGAAGTGTAGCAAATACAGGTCGAGATAATCCGTGCCGAGGCGGCGCAGGCTGCCCTCGATGGACCGCATCACCTTTGAATACCCCCACGGCGAAGGCAAAAATTTGGAGGTAATAAAAAGTTTCTCACGCTGAACGTTGTTCTCGCGGATACTGCGCCCGATCAATTCCTCGGCGAGCCCGCGCACGTAGTCGTCTGAGGTGTCAATGTGTGTGTAACCGAGTTCAAACGCAGACCGCAAGGCGGAGAGGTAAAAATCGGTTTTTGCACGGTTAGGAACGTATGGCGACCCGCCAAGTTGCGCGGTGCCGAATCCGATTTTAGGTATGGTTACATTGCGTACGGTTTCATACTTCATGCCCCAATTGTACTCAATAAAAATTCCGCCGGAGGGGATGTATAATTCAACCATCGCAGCCGTAATAGGAGGAAGCATGCGCAGTGTACTCGTTCTGTTTCTTGTCCTTGCCGCAAGTTTGATTTTGCCCGCGTCGATTCGCGCCCAGGGACCTATCCCGCCGCTCAGCCTTCCTGAAATCTGTTATCCCGAAGGGAAATTCCATATCGTTGAGTGTTTCAGAGCAGTGCGGGATGCGGCAGGTTTGTGGGGATTAGGTGTTCTTGTAGTAGGCATTCTGATCGTTTCTCTTTTTGTGACCCCTGCCGGAAAAGCATTTCAATCCTGGGTGCAGGAAAAAGTGGAGGACTGGCTTCGTTCGTTTTCCAAGCCTTCTTCGTCTGAAGAAATCGCGCGCAGTGAGGCGGAGTATCTTTCAGGTTGGGAACAATCCGAAGCGCTGCGCGATTCCGAGGAGAAAATAAGACGGTTCGATGAGTATCTCCGCGGATTGGAATCGGACGAACACCTCTTGAAGCCCTCGGAGGAGATCGTCTTTGTTGATCTGGCGAGCAGATTATCCATCGAACAGCGTATTGGATTATCTGTAAAAACCGAAACGCAACAAACGAAATCCTTTGTCGAGTTGAAAACATTCTCCAGCCTTGCTCAGGCAGTGAATTATACAAATGAGCAAACCGGAAAACCTTATCCTGCGCTGGCATTGCTGGGCGAGCCGGGCGCGGGGAAAAGCACCTTGCTACGCAACCTGGCGCGTGAAGCCGTGCGGGATCGTATGAAAGACCCCTCTAGGCCCTTGCCGGTTTTTGTTTCTTTGAGCGAGCACAAGAATGGCAGGCCGCTGACCTTTCTGCGCCGGCATTGGAAACAGAAACTAGGCTTTAATGGATTCGACAACGCGCTTGCAAACGAGAAGGTATGGTTGTTCCTCGATGGGTTGAACGAAATGCCGAGCGCCGAGTACCACAGCCGGGTTGGGCAGTGGCGAAGTTTTCTGGGCGATTTACCTGAAGGAAATCGAGCTGTGATTGCCTGCCGCGTGGCAGATTATGGTAAAGGCTTGGATTTGCCGCGCCTGACGATCCATCCCATGGATGACCAGCGCATTCGGCAATTCCTGAACAAGCGCGCCCCCGAACGCGCTGAGGCGTTGTGGGAGGCTTTGGAAAAGGATCGCAAGGAGGGGAGCGGCAGAATGTATGAACTTGCCCAAATCCCGTTTTGGCTGGTGATGATCTCCAGGTTGTCCGGGAAAGAAGGCTTGCCGCGCAATCGCGCCCGCCTGCTCGATACATTCATTGATAAATTGCTGGACTACGAAAGATACGAACGAATCGGCGGACTGAAAATAACCGACGATCAGTGCGACATCTTTAAAGATGCCTTGACCCATCTTGCGTGGGCGGGGCTTTCGCGCAGTCAAAACTATACATTCGGGATAGACGAGGCGCGGGCGTTGCTTGGCGGAAAGCAAACTGCATTGAACGCGAATGTTGCGCTGGAATTGGCAAAGAACTGCAATTTGCTCCAAGTCGAACCACCGGACAAGCCCTCCAAAGTGCGTTTCCATCACCAGTTATTGCAGGAATATTTTGCGGCGTATGAACTGGCGCCTCGCTTTCTGGCGCATAAGAATCTGACGCGGCTTTGGAAACCATCCTGGCGTGACTGGAAATTCGTAAAAAGCGAGTGGGATCCACTTCCACCTCCGCCGCAGACAGATTGGGCGGAGGCGGTTGTCCTTGCCGCGGGACTGCTGAAAGAAAACGAGGCTGAAAGTTTGACATTGGCGATTTTGCCTCACAACCCGCCTTTAGCCGCGCGTTGCATTCTTGAATCGGGCGTTGAAAAACTTGGCGAAACGGTACGGGGACGGGTGAGGGATCGTTTGAAGTCCGATTTGCAAAACCCGCGTGTGCGCCTGCCTGCCCGTCTTGCCGCAGGAAGGATGCTGGCAAAATTAGGCGATCCGCGTTTGTTGAAACAACGCGGTAAAATTGAATTAAGAGAAGGCGAGAAGACCACCTTTATTGCGCCTGTTTGGGTGGACGTGCCTGCGGGAAGTTTTCAAATCGGTACAACGCCCTCGCAAAGGATTATGCTGTCGCTTCAACGCGCTGTTCCTACTACCGATGAATTGCATCCTCACAGCGTTTCATTGAGCGCGTTCAAGATGGCGCGGTTCCCTGTCACTGTTGTAGAATATCGTTGCTTTATGGATGCGGGCGGTTATCAGAACGATGAGTACTGGCAGGAAGAGAATTCCTTGCGTTGGAAAAATGCGCTTTTACCATTTGAGGAAAGTTATCAGTATCAATATATTCGCGATTTACGTGAGAATAAAGAAGCAATATTGAAACAGTTGGATATTTTGGTGCGACAAAAGAGTTGGTCGCCTGCACAAGCCGAAATTCTTCGTAATACAATGAGTAGCGAAGATGATAAGTTGCGTAAGAGATGGGAAGATAATGAAAATAAAAAGCGTAATGCTGACGGTAACGTCATTCAGCCGTGGTTGTGGGATAACCTGCAATATACAGTTGATAATCAGCCTGTGATTGGCGTCAGTTGGTATGAAGCGCGTGCATACGCCGCATGGTTAACTGAAGTGTTGCGAAAGCAGGGTGCGATTTCAGAGCAGGAAGAAATACGCCTGCCCACTGAAGCGGAGTGGGAAAAAGCCGCGCGTGGAAACAAAGGGCGATTATGGTCTTGGGGAAATCTATGGCGATCTTCTTTTGCCAATTCGCTCGAAGGGCGTGTCATGCAACCTTCGACGGTTGGCGCATATCCCCGAAACAAGAGTCCGTATGGCGTTGAAGATATGATCGGCAACGTCTGGGAATGGTGTTTGGATTGGTATGACGAAAACGAGTACCGCAACCGTAAGGATGGTGTTAAAGATCCGCGAGGTCCTGTAACAGGTTCTGCCCGTGTGTTGCGCGGCGGTTCGTGGCTCGACGATCGAAACTACGCGCGCTGTTCGTATCGCAACAGGTACGTACTCGGTGGCTTCCACCGCGACCTCGGTTTTCGTTTGGTTTGCTCCCCATCATATCTCTGAAATCTGAATCTCTGAACTCTGAAACTCTGAGTTCGTAAAGAATGAGGAATACAAAAATCTAAAAGGAGTCAAAAGCCCTCTCGCCGAAGGCGAGTCGAAATTAATAAAAATAAAGATTGGATGTCACTGCGAGCGCTTTGCGCGAAGCAGTCTCCTGCTCAAACGGGGGGATTGCTTCGGGAAGAATATCCTCGCAATGACAGTAGAATATGAACCTCAACGAAAAAGTATGCAATTGGGAAAATCTCAGGCTGGCGTATGCCAATGCCTCGCGCGGCAAGCGCGGGCGCGGCGCGACGGCTGAGTTCGAATCCCTGCTGGCGGATAACCTGCTGGAATTGGAACAGGAACTCAAAGAGCAAACGTACCAGCCCGGCGCGTACAGCAGTTTCTACATCCACGAACCCAAAAAGCGTTTGATCTCCGCCGCGCCGTTCCGCGACCGCGTCGTTCATCACGCGCTGTGCAACGTCACCGTGCCGTATTTCGAAAAGTTGTTCATGGCGGATAGTTACGCCAACCGCGTCGGCAAAGGCACGCACCGCGCCATAGACCGCTGTCAGCAGTTCGCGCGCAAATACAAATACGTCCTGCAATGCGACCTCGCCCAATTCTTCCCGAGCATTGACCATGAAATTTTGATTCGAACACTGAAAAGTATGTTGCCTGACGACAGCCTATGCTGGTTGCTGGATCGAATCCTTGCAAGCGGGCGCGGCATTTTGGCGGATGAGTATGAGATGGCGTACTTCCCCGGTGACGATCTGCTTGCAATGGGCCGCCCGCGCGGTCTGCCCATCGGTAATCTTACTTCGCAGTGGTGGGCAAACTGTTACCTGAATCCCTTCGATCAATTTGTCCGCCGCGAGTTGGGGTGCAAGGCATATCTTCGTTACGTGGACGACTTCCTGCTGTTCAGTGACGACAAAAAGCAATTGATGCAATGGCGTCATGCGATCATCGAACGTCTCGGACGATTGCGACTGACGCTTCACGTTGGAGGCGCGTACCCGCGTCCCGTCGCGGAGGGCATTCCCTTTCTCGGTTTTCAGATTTTTCCAGATCATCGGCGCGTCAAGCAGCGCAAGGGCTTTGCCTATCGGCGCAAATTACGCCATATACTGCATACGACTGATGAGAAAACCGTTCGCGCTTCCATCGCAGGATGGCTCAATCACGTTCGCTACGCGGATACCCTCCATCTGCGTCAATCCATGCTAAAGGAGTTTGATTTGTTATATGTCTGAAGAAATGATTATTTTCACACGCACCTATGATCTTGTCGCCTGGCTCTTGCCCGTAACGCAAAATTTTCCACGCAGTCACCGATTTGTCATCACCCAACGGTTGCAAAATGCGGCGCTGAATTTTCAGGAACTGCTGATCGAAGCCAACTCTCAACGCGGCGCATTGCGTTCTGAAAAACTTAATACCGCTGATGTGGAATTACGAAAAGTGAGATTGTATCTACGCCTGATACAAAAATGGGATTGGATCAAGGAGGGTCAGTATCGTCATGTCTCTGCGATGGTGGCTGAGATCGGCAGGCTGTTGGGCGGGTGGAAGAAAAGTAAATAACAGAGTTATGCACCGTCCCGAAGGTTTGAATAGCTCGACCGTGATGATTCGGAAAAACCTTCGGGACGTTATGCGTAAAGGGCTCATTCAAGAGCAAGCCCGTGTGTTGCGCGGCGGTTCATGGAACAACAATCGAAACAACGCGCGCTGTTCGTATCGCAACAGGAACGAACCCGATAACTTCAACAACGACATCGGTTTTCGTTTGGTTTGCTCCACATCGTTGGTTTGTATGCCAGAAATGCGGCGCGGTGAGCAACTACGCCGCCGAGGCTTTGTGATGATGGCTGAATGACGTCCTGGCTGGCATCCGCTTTCCTCTCTCCCTTTGGGAGAGGGCAGGGTGAGGGTGTCGGGTAAATAAGAAAATGCCTGCTACTTGAGATTTCTCCGTAGCAGGCAAAATTTTTATGTACCTGGCAATTTAGGCATATGCCTTGACTGCCACATCCACTTTGAATTTGAAGATATCTATCTGATTTGAAGGAACTGAATTACGCGGGTCTTCATCCGTGGGAATCGGGCGCAGATACGGAAGCCCATCTTCGAATGAACCTTCCAGGTGCAACGCGGCGGCTTCGAGTAGATTCTTGCGCGCCTCTTCTGTTGTGGTTCCCTGAGAGGGGACGTCCAATTCAGGACAAAGCGCGGAGTACTCCTTGCCTTCCTTCCAGATCAAACCAGTAAAGACAAACATTTCCATTAGAAACTCCTGCGAAAATTATACGCCCTCACGCGCCCAACCGATTGATTCCATCGAATGCGGCGGTCTTGTAGCACTCTGCCAGCGTGGGATAGTTGAAGACGGTGTTGATGAAATATTCCACTTTGCCTTTGAACGCCATCACCGCCTGCCCGATGTGGATGAGTTCGCTCGCGCCTTCGCCGATGATGTGTACGCCGAGCAATTCGTGCGTTTCGAGATGGAAGATCAATTTCAAGAGACCTGTTTGATCGCCGATGATCTGTCCGCGTGCGATTTCGCGGTATTGCGCCTTCCCCACTTCATAGGGGATTCCTTGTTCAGTTAACTCTTCTTCGTTACGTCCGACAGTTGAAATTTCAGGAATGGTGTAAATGCCATACGGAAATAATTCAGGCGTGTGATTTGTTTTTACGCCGAACGCGTGACATGCGGCGAGCCGTCCCTGCTCCATCGAAGTGGACGCGAGCGATGGAAAGCCGATCACATCGCCGACGGCATAAATATTTGGGGTCTTCGTCTGGAATTTGTCGTTCACTTTGATCACGCCGCGCTCATCCATTTCGATGCCAATCGCCTCGGTGTTGAGCGATCTTGTCGCGCCTGTCCTGCCGATGCTGTAGAGCGCCATCTCAGTGACGATCTGTTTTCCGCTGGCAAGTGTGATCTTCACGCGATTGTTATTTTCTTCCGTGATTGGTTCGATATCTTTCACTTCTTCGCCCAGCCTGAAGATGGCGCGTTGCTGGTTAAGATGATACGTGAGCGAATCCATGATCTCCGCGTCCACGAAGGGGAGCAGGCGGCGGCGCTTGTCAATGACGGTGACGCGTACGCCCAGCGCGGCGAAGATGCACGCGTATTCCAATCCGATCACGCCCGCGCCGACGACTGCCAGGGTACGCGGCAGATGATCGAGCTGGAGCAGATCGTCACTGATGAAGATGCGTTTTCCGTCGAAGGGGATGTGTTCGCTCTTCGTGGCGGATGTCCCCGTGGCGATGACCGTGTTCGCGGCCGTCACATCCCGCCAGCCGTGTTGGTCAACGGATTTCAAGCGAATGGTGTTCGCATCCAAAAAGGAGGCTTCGGCAGAAAGCAGTTCGACGCGGTTGCGTTGCAATTGATGCCGCACGATATCGAGTTCGTGTTGGATGACGTGATCGGTGCGATATAGCAAATCGCTCATCGTGATATTTTGTTTCACCGTGTACGACGCGCCGTACAAGCTGTGTTCGCGATACCCCGAAAGATGCATCACTGCTTCGCGCAGAGTTTTGCTGGGGATCGTGCCCGTGTTGATGCACACCCCGCCAAGGATCGTCTTTTTTTCGATCACCGCCACGCGCTTGTTGAGTTTCGCCGCCTGGATCGCCGCGCGCTGGCCCGCAGGTCCCGAACCGATGACGAGCAAGTCATAATCATAATCTGCCATGTTGACCTCGCTTGTATTCTGCCATTATAGATGAAAAACCCGCCTCTTTCGAGACGGGCAACCTGATTCGCGGCCTTCAGCGTCTATCTCCCCTTCTTCTTTTTCCCGATCAGCCCGACCTTTGTGAGTATCTCCCGCGCCTGATCTATATTGATGAGAAACGTGGAAAGTCCGGTCAGCAACCCGCCAATGGTCACTACCGACGTGGAAAAGTCTATGCCCAGTCCTTCGAGGGATTCAGTCGGGACAGCGCGGTACGCCGGTCGTTGCATCTGCATCGGCTGGATTTTGTTCGGGTCCATCAACGGACCTGTCCCAGCCGGCACACGTTCAAGCAATTGACCAGCCTCCAGCGGCTGGGCGAAGACAAAATCAACCACCATGTCTCCGGTGTTGTTGATAAGCGTCACCAGTTCGCCATCCTCGCTCAAGCCCCAATCGCCCCAAAATTGATCCACGTTGACTTCGATGTCGCCTTCATCCTTGCTTGAAGCGATTCGCAGATCGCCGCCCGCCGTGATGACCGATCCCTGAGGGAAGGTGAAAATGTTGTCACCGTCGGTGAAGATAAACCCTTGCAGGTCCACTTCCCTGTCGAGATTGTTGTGAAGCGTCACCCAGTCCACTTTTGAGTTTGATACTTGAGAAATGCTAATGTCGCCGGGGGAGATGATCTCGTGTTCGATAACGTTGCTGTACGCGGCTTGTCCGCCCACCCAGGCGATGTAAAACGCGGCGATCACCGCAAGCGCGATCAGGATTGTTTTCAGCATGATATTTCTCCTCGTTTACCGTTCACTGCCGGGAATTATAGCCCTGCCGGGTATGAATTCAAAGGGCTGAGGCGCTATGTCATGACTTTGTTTTGAAAGTGTATAATCTACGGAGATCGAAAATCCACGCGCGCTTTGGAGACCCAATGTCCGATATTGTTGCAGTGCTCAAAAATTTATTGGAATCATATTTGGTCGAGTTGTTAATTTTGCTGGTTGGATGGGTATTGCTCTCCGAGTTATACACAGGAAAGGTTCGGGCGAGGTATGGGCGAATCTTCACACGGCGCGATAACCCCTTCCGTTATTGGTTTTGGATTCTGTTTCAAGCGGTTGCCCTGGCGGGTCTGATCCTCGCATGGTGGATCGGTTTCGATTTCAAGTTTTAATCACTGGAGAATTGCATGGCTAATGCAGTCATCGTAGACGCAATCCGCACACCGATTGGCGCGCTGGGTGGGATTCTCGCCCCGCTTCGCCCTGACGATATGGCGGCTCTTGTCATCAAAGAAATCATCACACGTAACAAACTTGATCCCGCGCTTGTGGAGGAAGTTTTTCTCGGCTGTGCGAATCAGGCAGGCGAAGACAACCGCAACGTAGCGCGTATGGCATCGTTGCTTGCAGGCCTTCCCGTGGACGTGGCGGGTGTGACGGTGAACCGCCTGTGCGCGTCAGGGCTGAGCGCGATCAACCAAGCCGCACGCGCGATCAAGGTGGGGGAGGGAGACGTGTACATCGCGGGCGGGGTCGAATCCATGTCCCGTGCGCCATACTCGGTTCCAAAGGCTGAAACGGGATTCACCTTCGGCAATCTCACCGCGTGGGACACCGCGCTTGGCTGGCGATATCCGAATCCCAAAATGAAAGAAATGCACGGGACGGAGTCCATGGGCGAGACTGCCGAAAACATCGCGCAGGAGCGTCCGCACATCACGCGCGAGAAGCAGGATGAATTTTCACTGCAGAGTCATCAACGCGCCATCGCCGCGATTGACTCAGGCAGATTCAAACAAGAGATTCTTCCAGTTGTAATTCCGCAAAAGAAAGGCGACGCAATAATCGTTGACACCGACGAACGCCCGCGCCGCGACACCACAATGGAATCGCTCGCAAGACTCAAACCCTCGTTTGCAAAAGAAGATGGAACGGTTACGGCGGGTAATTCGTCTGGATTGAATGATGGGGCGGCGGCTGTATTATTGATGAGCGAAGAAAAAGCCAGAGCGTTGACCTTCGGCAAACCGCTTGCGCGGGTTGTTGCCTCTGCAACGGCCGGAGTCCCGCCGCGCGTCATGGGATACGGTCCCATCCCCGCAACCAGAAAAGTTTTGAACCGCGCGGGCTTGCAAATGAAAGACATCGGGCTGGTTGAGTTGAACGAAGCCTTTGCCGTCCAGTCATTGGCAGTGATGGAAGATTTGAATCTCGACCCTGAAATCGTCAACGTCAACGGCGGCGCGATTGCGATTGGACATCCGCTCGGATGTTCCGGTGCGCGTTTGGTCACAACACTGATTCATGAAATGAAATTGCGCGGCAAGGTGAAATATGGGCTTGCGACGTTGTGCGTTGGCGTCGGTCAGGGCGAAGCGACGATTATCGAATATCTTGGTTAATACAATGCTCAAACATATTTTTTCTTTCATCGTTCTTCTTGCATTTCTCGTCTCTTGCGCCCCGAGAACATCTGAACAGCAAGAGTTAGTAGACCTGCCTCCCACACCTTTTCCTGATACTCCCTCGCCGGCGGGGATCAACGCGCCACTGGTTGAAGCGCCGTCACTCATCAAAATTCGCTTCCTCACAGAACTCGACGGCTGGGGCGTGACTGAAACCCAGATCGTCCGCACGAACGACGGGGGCATCACGTGGTACAACGTCACGCCGCCTGATGCGATTGAGACCGGCTACAGCGTGGATTGGTTCGTACTGGACAACAATCGTGTTTGGATTCAACAACCCGACTTTGCGAATTATCCGTTCGGCGGATTTCAATTCCGCACAACAGATGGCGGAGTCACTTGGAACAAGATTGATGTTCCGTATAGCGGTGCAAAAATATCATTCCTCGATTCAAATAATGGCTGGGCGCTTGCCGACCTTGGCATTGGCGCGGGATCGAATGCCGTTGCCGTTTACCAAACCGAAGACGGCGGCGCGACGTGGAATCAAAAATTCATCAACGACCCGAATCATGCGAGCGCGACCGAGTCTCTTCCGCTTGGCGGGCTCAAATACGGCTTGACCCCGTTGGACATGCAGACCGCGCGGGTCTACGGCGTGGTCTATTCCCCCGGCACGGTCTACCTCTTCCGCACAGAAGATGGCGGAATCACCTGGTCTCACATGGATTTGCCATTGCCGCAAGGTTGGGAAAGTGTGCAGATCGGCATCGAACAATTTTCATTTGCCGCGCCGGGCAACGCATTCCTCGTCATGCGCGCAACCGCCGAAACAAGCAACCTGGCGGTCTACGTCTCAACCGATTCTGGGAATACCTGGTCGCTCACACCCGCGTTGATCCCCGGCGGAGGCGTTGCCGATTTCCTGTCGGCGAGTGAAATGATCGTTTATAACCGCGAGCAGTTCTACGTCACGCGCGACGCGGCGCGCACGTGGACGATCCTCCCGCCCGATGTCGCTTTCAGCGAAATTTTCATCGGCATGGATTTCCTCAACACATCCGCTGGCTACGTGATCACGCAAGACTCGACCAATCACCGCTCGTTATATCGCACTGACGATGGAGGCGCGACATGGTTTCCCGTCATACCCTAACGATGCGCGCTGGGCGGAGTGAGCGTTCTTTACGAACGCAGTCAAAGCGCAGACGCGGCAATCTCCTGTTCGTGTTGCTCATGCTCATTACATATGGATGTAACCCCGCTTCGCCCTCCCCGACAACTGCTCCTGTTCCTGAAGCGACTCAACCAACTGACGCGCCTACTCCCGCGCCGGATTACGTCTCGCGGATTTGCAACGCCCAATATCAACTGGGTTTGCTTGACTCGTTACGCGTTGTGCAACTGGTTGATGGAAAATTTGAAGAAGGCTCACCCGGCGGCGCGGATTTTGTTTCTGTAACTGTCACCGACTTTATCGCGCGCGGCGACCTGAACAGCGACGGCGTGGACGAAGTTGCCGCGCTCGTCGCAGAAAATTACGGCGGTTCGGGAGTTTTTGTCTTCCTGGTTGCGTACGCGGATGTGAATGGGCAACTTGTCTATCAAACCGCCTCACTTGCGGATGACAGACCGATGTTGAACGCGCTGTCCATCGAAGGCGGCGAAATCTTTTTGGATTCCATTACGCACGGCGCAGACGATCCTTTTTGTTGCCCAGCACTTCGCAACGAGCGGCATTATCGCCTGACGAACAACCAACTCGAAATGACGGACTACGTCACATTCACGCCCGATGGCAGACCGCGCACGATCACGATTGAAACACCCGCGCATGGAGCCGAAGTTTTCAGTTCGGTGCAGATCAAAGGCAGTGTCGCCATCGCACCCTTTGAAAATAATCTCACCTATCGAATCTTCGATGTCGGCGGCGTGGAACTTTCCGCAGGTGCGGTCGCAGTGATTGCCGCAGATCTGGGGGCTCCTGGCACATTCGACTCAGTTATTAATTTGGGAGGGTTGTTATCTGGCGCGACGATTCGCGTCGAGATTCAAGACATCAGCGCGGCGGACGGCTCGTTGTTCGCGATGGATTCTGTTGAATTGGTTGTAAAATAATGTTGTTGCAGGGGCAGGTCTTAGACCTGCCCCTGCAAGGAACGCAAATAATCGGAGGAAACCATGCCACACCTTGTACGCGATTGGATGAGCAGTCCTGTTGTCGTCGTTGACCCGGATACGACCGTCTCGTATGCCATGACCCTCATGCGCCGCCGCAACATCCACAGCGTCGTCGTGGATATCAGCGAGGTGAACAAGCAATACGGCATTGTGACGACGACCGACATCCGCGACAAAATCGTCGGCTTGAATCGCAGTCCCGCCGAAACGAAGATCCGTGAGATCATGTCGGGTCCCATCATCACAGGCAAACCCGAATGGACTCTCATGGAATGTTCCAAGATCATGCAGGAGCATAAATTCCATCACCTGCCGATTGCCGATGAGCACGGCACGCTGATCGGCATGATCTCCGCGACGGATATTTTCATGGCGGTGGAGGAATCGGGCTGGGAGGATGCTTCCCCCGAATCATGATCGTGTAGGGGCGGACCTGTGTGTCCGCCCTGCGCTGGTGCGTTCGCCCATAAAAAATATGCCAAAGCAAAAATTCTACGTTGTTTGGAAAGGTTGCAAGAAGGGTATCTTCGCCTCGTGGGCGGAGTGCGAGAAACAGGTGAAGGGATTCGTCGGCGCGGAGTATAAGGCGTTTGCAACGCGCAAGGAAGCCGAATCAGCCTTCCATTCGAAGTATGAAGCGTTCAAAGGGAAGGCATCCTCGCATGGAAAGTGGAAAGACTCCGAAAAGCCGCCCAGCCTGCCATCCATCTGCGTGGACGCGGCGTGCAAAGGTTCGCCGGGCAAAATGGAATATCGCGGCGTGGACACGCAAACAGGAAAAGAAATTTTTCGCGCGGGTCCGTACCCCGATGGGACGAATAACGTCGGCGAGTTTCTCGCCATCGTCCACGCACTGACGTGGCTGGTGAAGCATAAAAAAGAAATGCCGATCTATTCGGATTCGGAAAACGCCATCGCTTGGGTGAACACGGGCGTTTGCAAGACCAATCTCAAACACACCGGCAAAAACGCGCTGGTCTTTGCGATGATCCGCAGCGCCGAGAACTGGCTTGCCGAAAATGAAATGGACGACGACGCGGTGTTGAAATGGGATCCGGGCGAGTGGGGCGAGAACCCGGCGGATTATGGGAGGAAGTAAACACGTAGACAGGTAGGCAAGGAAACACGGAAACAGGTAGATAAAAAACTTCAAGAGGCAAACGTGAACACTGCATTACTCATCATTGACATTCAAAAAGATTATTTCGAAGGTGGAAAATATCCGCTGGTGAAGCCGCTTGAAGCCGCGAAGAAAGCGTATGAACTGCTTCAGTGTTTCCGTGAGCACGGCGGACATCACGTCCACATTCAGCAGATCTCACTCGAACCTGACGCGACGTTCTTCATCAAAGGCGACAGCGGCTCGGACATCCACGATGCGGTCGCGCATTTTGAGGGCGAGCCGATCGTGTACAAACACGAACCGAATTCATTCCTGAACACGAACTTGCTGGAGTTGTTGAAAAGTTGGGAAGTCGAGCGCGTTGTTGTTACAGGCATGATGACCCATATGTGTGTGGATGCCACCGCCCGCGCCGCATCTGATTTTGGGTTTCAGGTGATCGTCGCGGCAGATGCCTGCGCGTCGCGCGATTTGAAGTTTGACGATACAACGATCCCCGCCGATTTGGTTCACAAGTCCTTTCTCGCGGCGTTGAAGTCGTATGGCAAGGTGATGAAAGGCGAAGAGGTCATTGCACTGCTCGCGGCGGAGAAAGCTAAAGAGTAGTACCCACAACTAAACCGAATCAACTTTCAGCGGGGAGCGAAGCGGACGTTTCATCCGCTTTTTGCGTTTGATCGTGGTCGGGCAGTTCATCTTCCAAATTTCGGACATGCGGGAAGAACAGATAAACGATCAATGCAACGAGCATGTAAGCAATGCCTGTGAGCACAAATTGCACTGCCATGCCTGAGCCAGGTTCGTTGCCAACCATCCAGCCGAATGTTTGCGCGAGCCAGGTTTGGGTTTGCATCGCTGGTTCAGTAATGTAATCTGCAAGCAACCCTGCAAGAATGGGCGTGATCGGACCGACAGACCAGGCGATCATGCGGCGCGCGGAGAACACGCGTCCCTGTACATCGGGCGCAACCTTTGCCTGCCAAATGGCTTGACTCGCGCCGTTGGTAAAAATCGGAAAGATGCCCCCGATGACAACGCCGATAACCCAGACCGGAATACTGCGACCCAGCCCGAAAACAACAAGAAGAAATAACCCAGTCAGCGCTTCGCCAAGGAAGATACTGGTCATGCGTCTTTTAAAGCCTCCCCACAGGCTGATAAGCAACCCACCGATCACTGCGCCGATCGCATTGGCAGACGTGACCAAGCCGAGAGTGGCGCTGTTCTGGTTTGTGCGTTCAAGGATGAATGGTGAAAACAATGAGATGGAGAGACCGATTATAAAGTTCAACGCAATGAAGAACGTGAGCAAGCCAAGGAGTCCGCGTCGTGCAAAGATATACTTGAATCCAAAGGCGGCTTCCTGCCACATGCTTCCCTGAACCTTTTGCCCCTCCTCTGTGCGGGGGGGTTGGGGTACGTGAACAATGAGAAGAGCGACAATGGCGATCAGGAAAGTGACGACATCCATCGTCAATATTCCAGTCAACGCGATGATGGGAAGCAGAACGCCCGCAAGGATGGGTGCAAGTACTGCAGGACCCGACTCAACCAAAGACATCATGCCGTTGGCGCGGCTGTAATTCTCTTTTGGCACCATGGTGCTGATCGCGGCGGAATATGCGGGCCACTGAAATGTCGCGCCCAGCCCATTGATCGCCGCGGCAATATACAAGTGCCATATCTCCAGCGCTCCTGATAGATCCAAAATCAAAATGCCTGTCGTGGCAAGTACCGCAGTCAGGTCGCTGACCATCATCATCAACTTGCGGTCGTAACGATCCACCATCACGCCAGCGATGGGCGAGAGTAAAAACAACGGGACGACAAAGGCGGTGTTGATGATCCCCAGTGAAGTAGCGCTACCTGTTTTTTCGTATGCCCAAATCGTGAGCGCGAATTGCGTCATCGTGGATGCAAGCACAGAGATTAACTGTCCCGCCCAAACAATGGTGAACGCCAACATGCCGGAGGGTTTTTCCTGCTGTGTGGTCATGGAACTGCATTATACAACGCGAGTTTGTAGTCAGACTCACATGCTATAATTTCCTGCATGGAAACCACACTCGACCCCGAAAAACAAAAACAAGCCAAACAAGCGGAGGTTGAGTAGTTTTGCAAAGCCGTATCGAAACCCGCCGCCTACTCGACCACCGTTTGAAATCGTAAATCGTAAATCCAAAACTTGTGCTGACGGTTCGTCTTTCGCTCACCGTATCGAAGCATCGTAAATCGGAAATCAAAATGACCCTCCTCGACCCTGAAAAACAAAAGCAAGCCAAGCAATATGCCCGCATCCGTCGCCGCTTGTGGCTGGTGGATACGATCTTCAGCGCGTTATATTTCCTCGCGTGGATCATCTTCGGCTGGGCGATTGCCTTGCGTGAGTGGCTCACTGGTAGCTGGTCACTGTTCACGAATCCCTGGCTCCTCGTCCCCGCGTTCGCCGCGATCTTCGGCGGGATATTTTTCCTCCTCAACCTCCCCCTCGGTTATTACAGCGGCTTCATCCTGCCGCATCGCTTTGGTCAATCGAATCAGACTCTCAAGGCTTGGGTCACGGATCAACTCAAAGGCATGGCGGTCGGACTCCCTCTCGGCTTGATCCTGCTCGAATTGCTTTATCTCGCCCTGCGCGCCACCGGCGACATGTGGTGGCTGTGGGCGGCGGGCGGACTTTTGGTCTTCAACGTATTGCTCATCAACCTTGCGCCTATTCTCATCATGCCGTTGTTCAACAAATACGTTCCACTTGGCGATGAACACAAGGATTTGGCAGACCGCCTGCTGAAACTTGCTGAGCGCGCGAATACCAAAGTCCGCGGCGTGTTCAAGTTCGACATGTCGAAGCGCACCAAATCCGCCAACGCCGCGCTGACGGGACTTGGCAACACGCGCCGAATTATTTTAGGCGACACACTCATCAACGAATTTTCAGCCGATGAAATCGAGACCGTGCTTGCGCACGAACTCGGTCATCACGTGCATCGCGATATTCCGGTGCTGGTCACGTTTGGGATCTTGAGCACTACTTTGGGACTCTATCTCGCGTCGTTGGGCTTGAACTGGGCGATCGGGGTGTTTGGGTTTGCATCTCCTGCGGATGTCGCGGCGTTGCCCGCGCTGGGATTGATCTTCGGCGCGTATGACCTGCTCACCATGCCGCTCAACAACGCGGTCTCGCGCTGGCGGGAGAATATGGCGGACGATTACGCGCTCAGTTCCACTGGGAAGAGTGAAGCGTTCGCGTCCGCTTTTACGCGGCTGGCGAATCAGAATCTCGGGGAAGTTGACCCCGAAAAATGGGTGGTGTTCATGTTCTATTCGCACCCGCCGCTGGGAGAGAGGATTTCAAAAGCCATGGGTTGGAAAACGGCGTAAAAAGCCGTTTCTTAATTCACCGCGAAGGCCACAAAGGTTGGGTCGTTAATGGGAAAAATTCGCGAAATTCGTGGCTGGATTTTGTCGGACGGGAAATCCGACAAAGTCTAAAGCGAATTTCAAAACGCTTTATAACAAACCACAACGACCTCGGCAAATACAATGTCGAGGTCGTACAGTCTCCAGTCGCTAATTCTCCAATTCTCTTTCCTCGCCATCCTCCAGCCTCCAGTCTCGAATTCTCCACCCTCCTCAATTACCATTTACCAATTACTTCACTCCTGCCACTCCAACTCAAACTCGCCGACCGAAACGGTGTCGCCTTCTTCAACGCCTGCCTTGCGTAACGCATCGTCAATGCCGAGGGTTTGGATGATCTTTTGGAAGCGACGCAGGGAGCCGTCATGTTCCCAATACGTCATCTTGGCGGCGCGTTCGATGGCAGTGCCGGTGATCCTCCACTCGTGCGCGCCCTCGCGCTGGATGGCAAACTCGCGCGGGTCTTCCTTTGGTTTGTAGACCGGCATCGGCGCTTCGAAGGATGCGAGCGCGGGAGTTTCTTGTAAAATCTGAAATGCCTTAATAAGCAACTCGCGCGTGTTCGTGCGCGCCAGCGCAGAGATGGTCATGAACTCCACGCCGCGTTGTTTGAATTGTTTTTGAATCTCGGAAAGTTTTTCCTGCACGTCAGGCTGGTCAATTTTGTTGAGCGCGACGATCTGCGGCTTCTTCGCCAGGTTCGGGTCGAACAGCGACAACTCTGAATTGATCTGGCTGTAATCGGCAATCGGGTCTTCGGATAAGCCATCGAGCAAATGAATCAGCACGCGCGTCCGCTGGATGTGACGTAAAAAATCGTGACCCAACCCTGCGCCGTGACTCGCGCCTTCGATCAAACCGGGGATGTCTGCCAGCACGACAGTAGTGTTGATGTCAATTTCAGCGACGCCGAGATTTGGTTCGAGCGTGGTAAATGGATACGGCGCGATCTTTGGTCTCGCGTTCGTCAACGCAGTGAGCAATGTTGATTTGCCCGCGTTCGGGACGCCGATCAAGCCGAGGTCGGCGATCAACTTCAATTCGAGTTTGAGGCGCTTCTCTTCGAAGGGTTCACCTTTTTCAGCCGTGCGCGGCGCCTGGTTGCGCGACGTCGCAAAATGCTGGTTGCCGCGTCCGCCGCGCCCGCCTTTGCACAGGGTCAAGCGTTGATCCGCTTGAGTCAAATCACCGAGGATGGCATTCGTCTCTGCGTCGAAGATGACCGTGCCGGGCGGGATGTAAATCACGAGGTCTTTGCCCGCGCGCCCGGATTGTTGTGAAGGCCCGCCTTTGATCCCCTCCTCGGCTTTGAATTTTTGATTCTGGCGAAACGAAGAAAGTGTGTTGAGCGTGTGCTTTACTTCAAAGATCACATCGCCGCCCTTGCCGCCGTCACCGCCGTCGGGTCCGCCGCGCGGGATGAATTTTTCACGATGGAAATGCACCATCCCGTCGCCGCCCTTGCCGGAGCGCACGTGAATTTCAACCTGGTCTGTAAACATGAACTTGATTATATCGTTATAATGAATATGCCCCCTTGGAATTTCGCATGAAAAAATATTTTCACGCCCTGACGATTTTCATCCTGTTTTTGATTTTGACTCTGCCTTTCACAGCGGTTCACGCGCGGTTGGAGGACCTGCCTCGCCTTCAGGAAGAATCTCCCACGCCTCAACCCTCCGCACCCTCGCCAGCAGACATTATCAACGCGGTCAACAATATACGCCTCGCAAACGGATTGAACGCGCTCGCGGCGCATCCCGCATTGATGGAAGTCGCGGCGGAACAAGCCAGCGCGCTGGCTGGAACCGAGGGCGCGGTCGGACACGAACGCCCATGCGGAATCACGCTCGGGCAATATTTGTTGATGAAGGGTTACCCACTGTGGGGCGATCTGTCGCTCGATGGCTATCGCTCGGAAAACTGGGTGGCGGCAGGGACGACCGAAGAGGTGATGGCGTTTTGGTCCGGTGATGCGGAACACTTGAATACCATGCTTTCCCCCAACCGCAGTGACATCGGCGCGGCGGTGGCAGTCAGCCACCAGATTTACGTGGTTTTAGAAACCGCGTTGAAGACCCCAACGAATCAACATCAATCTCCGGCGTACGCGATCCTCACCAGTATTCCGGTCACACAGGCGGCGTGCATGGGCGCGGCAACGTTGAACGCAGATGGAAGCATTTCACAATATTCGATTCCCATCGCGGTCAACACCGCGCGTCCCGATGGGGATGTGATCCACGAGGTGAAATATGGGCAGGCGTTGTGGAGCATTGCCATTCAGTATGGCACAACTATTGAACAGCTCAAACGGTTAAACAATTTGACAACCGATGTGATCGCCCCCGGCTGGAAATTGCTCGTTCAAAAAGGAGCGACGCAACCCGCGCCAACATCCGATGTGGTTACTGCCCAGTCAACCCAGACGCTGGTATATCCACCTACGCCGACGCTTGCGAGTCCTCCGATTGCAACGCCGGTCTCGAACGAATCCACCGCGCTGGCGGAGTTGGGACAGAACCGACTTGTCATTGCCGCGCTGATTATTAGTTTGTCTGTGTTGGTGGCGGGGATTGTGGGGTTTGGGAAAAAGCGGGAAGAATGAAATGAAATATAAAACAGGCTGAACGTTATCTAGGCGTTCAGCCTGTTTTTGTGTGGCAACTTTCTACATCACATCCGGCGCCTGAATATCGAGCAACCTCAACGCGTTTGCAATCGTCTGCTTTGCCGCGGCGACCAGTTGCAGGCGCGCGTTCCTTACGTTTTCATTTTCGGTTTGCAACACAGGCACGGCATGATAGAAGGAGTGGAAGGCACTCGCCAGATCGTACGCGTACTGCGCCATCACCAGCGGACGATACTCATTGGCGGCTTGTTGCACCGTTTGTGGGAAGCGCGAAATCTGCTCGATGAGCTCGATCTCGTGTTTTTCCAAATCATAATCAAAAGAAACTTGCATGCCTGTTTCCGCGCCTTCTTGTTTACTTTTCTTCAGGATCGAGTTCGCCCGCACGTGCGCGTTCTGGATATATGGTCCCGTGCGGCCATCAAACGACAAGGCTTCGTTGATGTCGAAGACGATGTCCTTGTTGTTGTCCACGGAAAGCATGGAATACACGAGCGCGCCGAGACCGATCTGTCCTGCAACTTTCACGCGTTCGCTTTCAGGGACATTTCCACTGCGCTCCGATTCGACTGACAGCGCGCGCTGGATTGCCTCATCATAAACTTCCTTGAATAACGCAACATGTCCGCGCCGCGAGGACATCGCGCCCTCCGGCAGGGTGACGTAACCGTATGATAGGTGATGGCACTTCGCCGCCTGCGGGAATCCCCACAGTTCCAAAATCTTGAACACCTGCTGAAAATGCAGGCTCTGGCGAAAATCCACCACGTAGATCGAGCGATCCACGTGGTGTTTCTCGAATTTCTGTTTTGCCAGCGCGAGATCGTTCGTGCTATAGAGCGCGGTGCCGTCACTCCGCAAAATGACCATCGTGCGAAATTTTTCTTTGGTTAAACCGAGTTTCTCGTCGATCTTCACGATCACCGGTCCGCCGCTGGCGCGTTCGTCCACGGCGATGTCTTTGGCGATCAACTCATCCACGATTTCCTTACCCAACTTGTTCGCTTCGCTTTCGAAGAACCATACGTCCATCCTGACGTCGAGCATGCGCAGGATGTCGCGGAATTCATCCAGACTCCACTCACGCGTTACGCGCCACAATTCACGAATCTCCGGGTCGCCTGCGTCCCACTTCCGCAGCATCTCGCGGCGTTCCATGTCATAGGTTTCGCGTTTGGCGGTTTCCTCTGCAGTCTCGTTTTCTTTTTTCTCCAACAGCGTGGTCGCTTCCGTGTAAATCTTTGCCAGCCACTGCCCGCGTTCGTGAACGCCTGAAGGTTCCTGCCCCCGGTAAAATTTATCGTACACCCACAAGACCGTAATAACGCCTAACCCCATGTCGCCGGGGTAGGAAGCGCGAATCGCCTCGAAACCGGAAAACTGTACAAGCCTGGCAAGTGATTCGCCAAGGATGGTATTCCGTGCGTGGCCAATATGAAAGGAGTGGTGAGTGTTCGGTTGTGAATATTCGATCATGACGCGTTCGCCCTTAGGCGCGCCCCGCCCAAAGTCTGTGCGGGAGGCGAGCACTTCATCCACCACACGATGGGCAAATTCGGACGTGACAAAATATAAATTGAGATAGCCCTTGACTGCATCCACGCGGCTGATGCCCGGCACGCTTCCGATTTGACCTTTTACCTGTTCAGCGATTTCCTGGGCTCGTTGCGGCACCGGAAGTTTTTTCGCTCCGCCCGCGCGCGCTTCATCTGCCGCGGTCTGAAAAAACGACGTGGCAATACCCCACTCGCCTGAAAACGGAATCGCCGTCCACTTCAGCGGCGCCAGCGGAATGTTATTCGCCGCGCAAAACGCTTTGATTTTTTCTTCGATGAGGTTTTGTTCTTTTTCAAACATAAGCGAAGCGATCCTGTGGATGATGGCTCACATTATAGGCTCTCTCCCGAAAGTTGGGGGAGGGACAGGGTGGGGGTAAAAAAAGCGGGAGCCTGCGCTCCCGCTGATGAACTAAGAAGTGATGTCTACTTCGCTGCAGATTTTTTCGACCGTTTTTTTGCCGGCGCCGCTGTTTCTTCAGCTGGCTTTTCAGATTTTTTTGCAACCGAACCGCCCAGCGCGGTGAGACGTTTCATCAGCCGGCTTTTGAGGCGCGCGGCTTTGTTGGCGTGGATGACGCCCTTGCCCGCGGATTTATCCAGTTCGCTGATGGCTAGCAGGACTGCAGACGAAGTTTCAGGCGCGTTCTCTGCAAATGCCGCGCGAGCCTGGATCACCGAGGTACGGGCGGCTCCGCGTAAGTTACGGTTACGCAAGCGGCGTTTCTCGTTTTGCCGATTCCGTTTGATTTGGGACTGAATGTTAGCCAAGGTCTTCCTCTTTCACTACTTGTTGATTTGTGCCGCTTCGTTTTGACACAGGAGCGGTATTTTACATGATGGTCGAAGAAATGTCCAGAAAATTTACGGTTTGGCAGTGACCAGCACAAAGTAGCCGCCGAGCAGGCTGTCCGGCGAGGACACGTAGGCAACACCGAAATCGGTAACGTTTGTGCTGAGGAGCTGCGCGCGCTGTTGGGGATCGTTGAGCCACCAGTTGAACGCGGCAAGCGGACTGCCTCCGTTCGAGGGGGAAAGAGCAAAGAGGTGCTCAAATACGAACGTGGCAGTGTATCCCTGCGCCTTGACGCGCGTCTCCGGCGTCGAACCGTTCAAGCCGATGTGGCTGAGGTAGTTGTTGCAGATCATGTCCACGGCATGGGCTTTTGCCGTTGCGACCAGTTTCTGGTTGGCGCTCAAAGCCGGCAAGCCATTGGCAGTGCGCTCCGTGTTGACAAGGTTCTGCAATTCGCTCACAAAAGACGCGCTTTCGGTGTATGCGCATTGACCGGTTGTGATCGGCGTTCCTGTCACAGAAATACTTGGTGGTCTCGTTGCGGTGGCGCTGGGTTGACCGGGTACGGTTGGCGTGATCGGTGTGCTTGTGGGCGGCAGGGTCGCGGTGACGGTGACGAGGTTGATCGGCACGACCAGCAATTGCCCGGCAAAAAGTGAGTTGGCGTTTTCGATGGCATTGGCTTCGATGATCGCATCTTCGGTGCTGTTGAATTTTGCGGCGATGCCGGCGAGCGTGTCGCCTAATTCAACCACATACTCGATCTCGGTTCCGCGCGGCAAACCTGGTGGGATGGGAGTTGCAGTAGGAAGGAGCATACCCGGATAGGGCAAGAGGAGCACAAGTCCCGGATAGACGATCTGGGTTGTTGGGTCAATCCCCCCACCGGTTTCAGGGTTGAACGGGTTCAAAGACAGAATCAATTTGATGCCGGTATCGCCCAGCCCAAATTTATCCACAATGACTGCGAGCGAGTCGCCCTCTACGACGGTGTAGGGGAACGGCGCGGAGGGAGTCGCTGTCAGTGTTTGAGTTGGCGTTTCTGTGATGGTTGCGGAGGCGGTTGGGATGGAGGTGTTGGTTGAGGTGAAGGTCGCAGTTGGGGTTGGCGTATCCGTTGCAAACAGTCCGCTGAGCGGGGCGTTCGATCCGCTGGTCAGCCAGACGATGAGAACGATCAATCCCACAACTACCAGCCCGATGGAACCGTATCGTATCAAGATGTCGCGCTGTTGTCGCCGCTTGCGGAAGGAATTGAGTACGTCCGAGGTGTTGCCAGAGGGGTTTCTATTCAGCATATCGTTTCCTTTTTGCCGCTTGGTTCATATATCAATAAATGATTTGAAACACATTCGGAGCCCGTTTTTTTCATGGGCTTACAGGTTATGCGGCACTACGTAAAAACGCGTACAAGTGAGCAATCCCACCTGACGCAGTGCAATAATTCTACCTGAAAAAAGGGGAATGCGTGTACGCGGAAACAGGTACACAAGTAACCATGTGTTTCCACGAATACTGTGTGCCTGTCTACTTGTTTACTTGTCTACTTGCCCAAATGCGCTTTCAAATATTTCCCCGTGTATGAACCTTTGGCTTTCATCACCTGTTCGGGTGTGCCTTCGGCAATCAATTCGCCGCCGCGGTCGCCGCCTTCGGGACCGAGATCAATTAACCAGTCTGCCACTTTGATGATGTCGAGGTTGTGTTCGATGATCAACACCGAGTTGCCCGTCTCGACCAGCCGTTGAAGCACTTCGATCAACTTATGCACATCCGCCGCGTGCAGACCGACGGACGGTTCATCCAAAACGTACAGCGTTCGCCCGGTAGCGCGGCGCGACAACTCTTTAGACAACTTCACGCGTTGCGCCTCGCCGCCGGAGAGCGTTGTTGCGGGTTGACCGACTCGCACATAACCGAGTCCCACTTCCTGCAACAGCTTTAACTTGTTCAACATCTGCGGGTAATTCTTGAATTCCTCCAGCGCGTGGTCAACGGTCATGTCCAGCACATCGGCAATCGAATATTGATCGCGGAACAACACTTGCAAGGTCTCGCGATTAAATCGCTTGCCATGACAAACATCGCACGGCACATACACATCGGGCAGGAATTGCATTTCGATTCGCAGTTCGCCCTGTCCCTGACAGGCTTCACACCGTCCGCCATGCACGTTGAACGAAAAGCGCCCAGGCTTATAGCCGCGCACTTTGCTTTCTGGCAATTCCGCATACAGTTTGCGGATTTCATCGAACAGTCCGGTATACGTGCCGGGGTTCGAGCGCGGCGTGCGCCCGATCGGTGATTGGTCAATGTTGATGATCTTGTCGAGATGCTCCACGCCCTCGATCTTGTCGTGTTCACCGGGCGAAGTCCGAGCGCCCATCAATCTCGCGGCAAGCGCGTTGTACAAAATTTCCGTCATTAACGTGGATTTCCCCGACCCGCTCACGCCGGTAATGCAAACAAGTTTTCCAAGCGGGATCAAAACGTCAATCTTTTTCAGATTATTGGCGGACGCGTTCACAATCCTCAAATTTTTGCCGTTTCCCTCCCGCCTCTTTTTCGGGATTTCGATCTGCTTCCGTCCAGAAAGATACTGCCCCGTCAGCGACTTGGGATGCGCGAGAATCTGTTTCGGTGTGCCCTTTGCAATCACCTCGCCGCCGTGTTCGCCCGCGGCAGGACCGAGGTCAATGATCCAGTCCGCCTCGCGAATCGTTTCATCATCATGCTCGACGACTAAGACCGTGTTCCCTAAATCGCGCAAGCCTTTAAGCGTGTCGAGCAGGCGTGAGTTATCGCGCGGGTGCAGACCAATCGAAGGCTCATCCAGCACGTACAACACGCCGACGAGTCGTGAACCAACTTGCGTCGCTAACCGAATCCGTTGCGCCTCGCCGCCTGAAAGCGTGACCGCAGAGCGGTTTAATGTCAGATAATCCAATCCCACGTTAACGAGGAAATTCAACCGTTCGTGAATCTCTTTAAGCACGCGTTCGGCAATCGCTTTCTGTTTCGTGCTAAGCGGCGAGTTCTTGCCCATCAATTTCTTGACCCATTCCAAAGTCTGCAACACTGCCCATGAAGTTGCCTGGATGATGTTGACATCGTTCACGGTCACTGCCAGCGCGCCGGGATTGAGTCGCTTGCCTCCACAGGAAGGGCAGGGACGGTCTGACATGAACTCAGATATTTTTTCGCGGATCCATTCCGAGTTTGTTTCGCGGTAACGGCGTTCAAGGTTGGTAATCACCCCCTCAAACGCGCGCGAGAACTTGAATTCATTACCTTTAGCGCTTTGATACGTCATCTGGATTTGTTTATCACCAGTGCCGTACAACACGATTTTCAAATGTTCTTTCGGCAACTCTTTCACCGGCTCATCCAAATCAATTTTGAACGCTTTTGACGCGTTGATGAGACTTTGCCAGTAGTAACCACCCTCCACTTTTGGTCCGCTCCACTCCATGCTGGCGATTGCTCCCTCGTTGAGAGACAGGTCGCGGTCCGGGATGATGCGGTCGGGGTCAATTTCCAGTTTCGAGCCGAGTCCCTGACAGTCTGGGCACGCGCCTTGCGGTGTGTTGAATGAAAATGTGCGCGGTTCAATTTCCTGAATCACCGTCCCGTGCTCGGGGCAGGCGAGATGTTCGGAAAACTGAACGTCCTCTTTTTTGTCTACGAGATTGACCGTGATATACCCCTCACCGAACTTGAGCGCGGTTTCCACCGAGTCGGTGAGACGCGTGAGCGCGGCTTTTTTATCTTCCCTCGAGCCGTTCTGCGAAATGACGAGGCGATCCACAACGGCTTCGATGGTGTGTTGTTTGTAACGATCTAGTTCAATTTCATCATCGAGCGAATGGACGGACCCATCCACGCGGGCACGGGCAAACCCCGCCTTGCGAATCTCCTCGAACACGGCTTGATACGTTCCTTTGCGGGCGCGCACCAGCGGGGAGAGAATCAGCACGCGTGAATTATCCGGGAGTTGCTGAATGCGGTCAACAATCTCCTGCGCCGATTGCTTGACGACAACGCGTCCGCAAAACGGGCAGTGCGGAATGCCCGTGCGCGCAAAAAGCAAACGCATGTAATCGTAAATTTCGGTGACGGTTCCAACGGTGGAGCGGGGGTTGTGACTGGTGGATTTCTGGTCAATCGAAACCGCCGGCGAAAGCCCCTCGATGTGGTCCACATCGGGTTTGTCCATTTGCCCGATGAACTGCCGCGCGTATGCCGAAAGCGATTCGACATAGCGACGTTGCCCCTCGGCAAAGATCGTATCGAACGCCAGCGACGACTTCCCTGATCCCGACAAGCCGGTGATGACCACGAACTTGTCGCGCGGGATTTCGACGGTGATATTTTTCAGGTTGTGAACGCGCGCGCCCACCACGCGGATGACATTGGATGACATGATGCTCCTGCGAAGGATTTGAATTCTAGCACAAGTGTTCCATTAATTCAATTGAAATTGAACACCCCGGCAACATTTCATTATACCCAACGGGCGTTCGATGAGCCTTCAATGGAACTGAAACGTTGCATGTTATACTCCCTGCAACTTCTAAAACCCGTTGGGGTTATTATTTTTAACCCCGCTCGGTAGGAATTTTCCTTGGCGGATCTCGAAATCAATGAAGATGATATCCTGACCCGCGCGTCCCTGGGCGACCGCGACGCGTTCGGTCAACTGTATGAGCAATATGTGGATCGCATCTTCAATTATGTGTATTACCGAACCGGTAACCTCCACGATGCGGAGGATCTCACTGCCCGTGTTTTTCAACGGGCGATGAATCACATCAAAAATTATACAGACCGCGGCGTTCCATTTTCTGCGTGGTTGTATCGGATCGCCCATAATCTGGTCGCCAACTGGCACCGTGACCGGAGCCGCCGGCAGGAAATTCCGCTGGATGAACTGCCGGTCCTGCCGACGAAAGGCGATCATCCCGAACGCAACCTCGTCCGCTCGCAGGAGCAGGGTGCGCTTCTCAAACTCATCCGACGCCTGCCTCCCGAACGACAGACGCTCCTCATCCTCAAGTTCGTGGAGAATATGTCAAATGCCGAGATCGGCGGGATCATGGGACGGAGCGAAGGCGCAGTCAAAAGCTTGTACCATCGCACCCTGTTGTCGCTACGCGACCAGTTGGGCGATCAAAATATAAATCTGGAAGGAGAGTAAAGCCATGTTACGAATTGTGACCGACGGCGCCGGGGATATCATCCCCTCCTGGGGCAAAGAGTACGGCATTGATGTGATCCCTGTAAATATCCTGTTTGGTGAAAAATCCTATTTGCAGGGCGTGGAACTGGATAACGAGGGCTTTTACAAACTGGTGGAGGAGAGCAAGAAAATACCGAAGACCAGCCAGCCTTCACCGCACCAGTTTGTTGAGTTTTATAAAAGGATCGCGCAAAAAGGCGACACGATCATTTCCGTCCATGTGACGGCGAAACTCTCCGGCACGTACGCTTCGGCGGTTGCCGCCGCGGAGGAAGTGAAAAACGATTTCAAAGTCATCCCGATTGACTCGGCGCTTGGTTCGCTGGGTATCGGCATCCTATGCCGCGAAGCGCGGAAGATGGAACGCGCCGGCAAAAGTGTGGACGAGATCGTAAAGTACATCGAAGATGTGAAGAAACGTTCGCGCGTCATCCTCACGCTCGATACCCTCGAATACGCCAAAATGTCCGGGCGTGTGAAGACCCTGCAAGCCGCGCTGGCTTCGGTGTTGAACGTCAAACCGATTGCCGTGTTGCGCGACGGCGACCTCAAAATGGAAGAGCGCGTCCGCACGCGCAAAGCCGCGCTTGACCGCGTGGTTGAAATGGGCAAAAGTGAATACGGCGATAAGTCCGTCCTGCTTGCGGTTATTCACGCGCGCGACCCCAAGTCGGGCGAGGGCTTGCTCGAGGAAGCGAAGAAACACTTCAACTACAAAGAAGCAATTCTTGGCGAGCTGGGCATTTCGATTGCCGCCAACCTCGGACCCGGCACAGTCGGCTTGATTCTCATCCCGGCTGACTAAATATCCTTCGCTGGAATGGCAAGTGGTATTACGATGAATCCTGAAGACGAATTGGACGCCCTCGAAGCGCATCTTGCCGGGACGTTGAAACCGGTCTCGCCTCCGAGCGACCTGATCTACCGCCTGCGCGAACGCATCCGCTTCCCGGCGCGGGAGGAGATCGTTCTGCGGTTTCAGGATTGGCGCCGGTTGTTCCTTGTTCTTGGCGGTGTGATGTCTGGGTTGTTGGTGATTATGACCATCGCGCGCGCGTTCTTCCACTTGGCGCGAAAGAATATGTGACGGTTGATGACTGGACCCCAATAAATTCATAGAGCGAGATAATTAATCTCGCTCTATGTTTTTAATAGCTCTTCGCAAAAAACCTTTGCCTCCTCGATCAAATCCACTTTGACGGGGAGTTTGAATTCCTCATTGACGCGCAGAGTTAGATGGCTTGCGATCAACTTCAAATCGGGGGAGAGCAGCGGGTCTTCTTTGATCAGGTTCAACAAATCCATCGCGCTCGGACTGGGAGGATGATCCCCTTTTCGTTTGAGATATTCCCGAACGGCAATGCCAGCCGCGCGCCGCGCGCAAACGCGAGCCTGCCCTTCATTGCCGCGCTGCCGCGCTTCGCTGGCTCGCTCTATTTCCCGATTGATTTCGGAATTGAAATCCATAAGTTGGATTATACCTTTGGCTTTATAATCGGCACAACCATGGAGTTTCGTATGAAAAATCATATGCCCAAGCCGCTTGTATTTTTTCTGGCAATGACTTTTTTGCTCCTCGCGTGCCGCCTGCCGGGGATGCTCCCGTTGACGCCCCAGCCGGATATGGAAACGAGCGCCGATAGGGTTATTGAAGTGCTTAACGGGCAGGACTGGGTCTTGCTTCAGTCTCTTGCACCGGAACAATATACCGAGGAAGATTTTGCCAAACCCGGCACATTGACTTTTACCGCGGTCGTTACGAACGAGAAACCGGTCTACTTCAATTATGGCTGGTGCGCCACCGACGAAGCGACTTTGCAACAAAACGTTGAACATATCGTGGTCAGCCTGTTCCTCAACGGCGGCGAACTCGGAGGAAATGTCGTCCACAACCTATCCTTCCAGTCTTCCAATGAATTGGTATGCGCTGATTTTGGGGTCTTGCTCTCGAACTGGGAGCCTGGAGAGTATGAATTGAAAGCCGTCGCAGCCTTCGACGAAAAGATCAACGACGGATTGGATGATTACAATGCTGGCGATTACATATTCATTTACAACGTCACCGTCGAAGAGTAGACGAAAAAGAAGGCGTTCGCAAACGCCTTCTTTTGATTAATCCACAAACCGGTATTTCAATAACGTCCACACCGCCTCGAACGCGTCCTTCAATTTGATCTTCTTTCCCTGTGAGTAATCGCGCGGGTTGAAGGAGATCGGCACTTCAAAGATTCGGTAGTTTCGCTTGAGCACCTTGGCGGTAAACTCCGGCTCGAAATCGAATCGCTTTGCGCGGATGTCCATATCCTCGATAACTTTGCGCCGGAAGACCTTATAGCCGGTCTCCATGTCTGTCAGGATGGTGTTGTATAGGATGTTGGTCATGAGGGTGAGCAACTTGTTGGCGACAAGATGCCAGAACATGGTCACGCGGTGAGGTCCGCCGAGGAAGCGTGAGCCGTAGACCACATCGGCAACACCCTCCCGGATCGGTTGTAAAAGCGCGGGGTAATCGCGCGGATCGTATTCCAGGTCGGCATCCTGAATTAACACCACATCTCCCTTGGCGGCGTTCAGGCCGGTAACGACTGCCGCTCCCTTGCCTTTGTTCTTCTCGTGCAGGATCACGCGGATTTTCCTCTTCCCGTTCATTTTTTTCAAGATATCCCGCGTCCCGTCACGGGAAGCGTCGTCCACGATGATGATCTCTTTGGCAAGTCTTGCGGCTTGCACGCGTTTGACGATTTCTCGAATATTCTGTGCCTCGTTGTACACAGGGATGACAACCGTAAGTTTCATGAACGGAATTATAACGGTACGCGATTGCTCCCGCCTGCCTTTAATGCAGATGCAATTTTGATTTCGAGGTTACCGTGCTATTCGGCAGTATAATTCAGGCGTACGCAGATAAAATTTCTGAAAGCATCCCTTTTTGGGAGGTATCATGACAAACCCCCTCGGAAAATCCAGCGTCGGCACGGGCCTGTTTTCCCCGCCGCCGATTAATTCCATCGAAGATACGGGCTTGTCCGCGCTCTGGTTACAGGACCTCACCCTCAAGATTCTCTACTCGCTCGGCTACCTGAGTGGGTTCAAAATCGCCGAGATGATCGCCCTGCCCTTTGCCGGTGTGACGGATAGTATTTTGGAATCGTTGAAACGGGAAAAAATGCTCGAGGTCAAATCGTCGCAGGGCGGGTTGGGCGAAGGGGCATATACGTATGGAATCACTCAGGCAGGCGTCGCACGGGCGCGCGAAGCGTTGGAGCGGAGTCAGTATGCCGGTCCTGCGCCGGTTCCGTTTGAGGTCTATAACGAGGCGATCCGCCGCCAGCGCGCCGGCCGGCTCACGGTCACCACGCGCACGATGCGGCAAATCCTCTCGCAACTCATCATCTCTGAAAAGACATTTCAAAAATTGGGTCCCGCGCTGAATTCGGGCAGTTCTATTTTCATGTATGGACCTCCCGGCAACGGCAAGACGAGTGTGGCGCGGGCATTCGGAAACCTCGCGCTCAGCCAGACGATGTACGTTCCCTTTGCCTTGTATCTCGATGGACAGGTCATTAAAGTCTACGATCAGGTGAGTCACCGGCTCGTACCGGAAGGTGAGGGTGGTTCTTCATCAGGAACCGGCTCTACGGGCAATCTCCGCACCAGCCAGCGCCGTGACCCGCGTTGGGTGAAAATTCGCAGGCCGTTTGTGGTGGTAGGCGGCGAGTTGACTCTCGAGGGGTTGGATTTGGTCTACGACGATGTGCATAAATTTTATGAAGCGCCGTTTCAAGTCAAAGCCAATGGCGGCATCCTCTTGATTGACGATTTTGGACGCCAACAAGTGCGCCCGCGCGACCTGCTCAACCGCTGGATCGTCCCTCTCGAAAACCGCGTGGACTTCCTCACGCTTCATAACGGACGTAAAATTGAAGTGCCCTTTGACGTGTTGATCGTGTTCTCGACGAATCTACCTCCCAAAGACCTCGTGGACGAAGCCTTCCTCCGCCGCCTGCGCCACAAGATCGAGATTGGCGACCCAACGTACGAAGAGTACCGCGAGATTTTCAAGCGCGTCGCCTCCGATAAACGCGTGGAATATAACGATCAGGGTCTGGCGTACCTCCTTCAGGAATGGTACATCAAACGCAACCGCAAGTTGCGCGCCTCCCACCCGCGAGATCTATGCGATCAAATTTTGGACATCTCAAGTTACCTCGGCACTCCGCCGGTGATGTCGCGCGACATGCTTGACAGAGCCGCCAGCGCTTTTTTCGTTGACATTTAGCCGAACACCCCAGCCCTCTTTCTTACGGATTACGCTTCATAGTATCATGGGCGTAGTCCGTAAATTTTTTTTTATGATACTTGGATCGCTTTCCCAGCCCATTATCTTTGCCCATCGCGGGGCATCTGCATACGCGCCGGAGAACACGCTCCCCGCGTTCGAACTTGCCGTCGAGCAGGGCGCGGACGCCATTGAACTGGACATCAAGTTATCCTCCGATGGACATGCCATTGCCATCCACGATGACGCGGTTGACCGCACCACCGGCGCGCGAGGCAGGGTGAAAGACATGTCTCTGGCGGAGTTGCGCGCTTTAGACGCCGGCAGTTATTTTTCTGAAAAGTTCCGCGGCGAAAAAATCCCACTACTCGAGGAAGTGTTTGAAGCGGTAGGCAGGCGCATCTTCATCAACGTCGAGTTGACCAATTACGACAACGAGGACGATCATCTCGTCGAGACGGTGTGCATGACCGTCAAGAAATTCAACCTGCAAAAACAAGTGATGTTTTCATCCTTCCATGCGAAGAACCTGACGAAGGCGCGGGGTTTGCTCCCGGATGTGCCGCGCGGCTTGCTCGCGATCAATGATTATCGAGGGGTTTGGCAACGCTCGTTCGTTTTTGCATTCGGAAATTTTCAAGCGCTTCATCCGCATCTCGAAAACACATCGTTGCGTCAGGTTATCCGTGTGCATCGCATGAAGCGGCGCGTTCACGTATGGACGGTAAACGCCGAGAACGATATTCGGCGGTTATTCCGCTGGGGCGTGGACGGGGTTTTTACCGACGATCCCTTGCTGGCGTTGCGCGTGCGCGGAGAGAAACAATGACGGTGAAGATCAGGCTGGTTGTGTTGAATCAACTTCAAATTGGGGAAAGAAGCGGGTGGCGTCCATGCGGTTAAGGCGGGCAATCCACGCGTTCCTTTTGATGGCGCTCATGGTTCCTTTGTTCGGGCTTGTGCCTGCCGCGGGCGCGCAATCGTCAACGGCTCAGGCAATCGTGGATTCAATGACGCCTGAAGAACGGATCGGGCAGTTGTTTCTCGTTACATTTCGAGGAACAAATCTCAGTCCGGAGTCTCAAATTCATGACCTGATCGTGAACCGTCACATCGGGGGAGCTGTTTTGCTCGCGGCGAACGATAATTTTGTGGACGAACCTGATACTGTTCCCGGCGCTCATGAATTGATTAGCAATCTTCAAACGCTCGAGTGGAGCGCGACGAATTCGGAGTCCCCGCAACCGGCATCTGCCGTTTATGTGCCGTTGTTTATCGGAATTTCGCAGGATGGAGACGGCGCGCCGCATGACCAAATTTTAAGCAGGTTAACCCCAATGCCGTCGCTGATGGCGATCGGCGCAACCTGGGATACGAGTCAAGCAGAGCGGGTGGGCAATGTGTTGGGGTCGGAGTTATCGGCGATCGGATTCAATTTGATTTTCGGTCCATCGTTGGATGTGGTGGAAGCCCCAAACCCTTCGGCGAGCAGTGACCTCGGCGCGACCGTGTTCGGCGGCGATCCGTTTTGGGTTGGCAGGATGGGCGAGGCGTTCGTCGGCGGGCTTCACACTGGCAGCAATCATAAATTATTGGTGATCGCAAAATACTTTCCCGGTCGCGGCGGTTCAGACCGACTGCCCGAGGAGGAAGTGGCGACTGTCCGTAAATCGCTGGAGGAGTTGAAACAGATCGAGTTGGCGCCTTTTTTTGCCGCGACGAATTCCACAAATCCCGCCGGGCTTGTGGATGGCTTGCTTGTTTCGCACATTCGGTATCAGGGTTTTCAAGGAAATATCCGTGCGACAACCCGCCCGGTGAGTTTCGATGCATCAGCACTGCCCGCCATCCTGGCTTTGCCGGAGTTTGAAACGTGGCGGGTCAAGGGAGGGTTGGTGGTGAGCGACGCGCTGGGGAGCAATGCTGTGCGCGATTTTTATTCGCAGGGCGGGCAGAACTTCTCCCTGCGGTCGGTGGCGCGGGATGCTTTTCAGGCGGGGAACGATCTGTTGTATTTGGGGAACATCACATCCGAGTTGGGGGAGGATAATTCGTACACGGCGACGCTCGAAATTTTGGATTTTTTCTCACAAGAATATCGAAACGACCCGGCATTTGCTCAACGCGTGGACGCGGCGGTTTTACGAATCGTCGCCCAGAAGCTCCGCATGTATGGCGCGTTTGATGTGTCAACCGTCATTCCCTCCATCCTTGGGCTGGGAATCATCGGCGGGTCGCAACAAGTCATGTTCGAGTTGGCAAGCGAAGCCGCGACGTTGATCAGCCCCGACCCGCAGGAGTTGACCGCACTCTTGCCGGCTCCGCCAAGCCTCAGCGACCGGCTTGTATTCCTAACGGATACGTCCATGGTTCAGCAGTGCAGTGTTTGCGTTCCGCGCGACGCGCTGGCTGTGGATGCGCTTCAAAAAGCGGTGGATCGGTTGTTCGGTCAGGGCGGCAGTGGGCAGGTCTTTTCGAGTCGAATGAGTTCGTTTTCGATTCCCGAACTCGAAAAAATGCTCAACGGTGAAAGCGAATCGAACATCGAGAGCGCGCTGGACCGCGCCACGTGGGTGGTGATTTCGCTAACGGATGTGGGCGATGGACAGTTATCCATCCTGCGCCGCTTCTTTTCCGAACGCCCGAATTTGATCCGCAACAAGAACGTGATCCTGTTCTCGTTCACCGCGCCGTATTATCTCGATGCCACCGATATCTCCAGCTTAACGGCGTACTACTCGTTGTACAGCAAGCAGCCGGCGTTTGTAGATGTCGCCGCGCGGGTGTTGTTTCAACTTCCCTTGCATGGTGCTTCCCCGGTGTCGGTGCCGGCAGTTGGATATGATTTGATTGCGGCAACCTCGCCTGATGAAGCGCAGATCATCGCCGTGTCGTTGGATGAGATCGTGCTGGCAATTACACCGACGCTTGATAGCCTGACCGCCCAGCCGACCGCGGTTCCGCTTTATAAAATTGGGGACACAATTGCGGTTCGCGCGGGACCCATTCTGGATGCCAATGGGCACATCGTCCCCGATGGGACGATTGCCCGCTTCACCATGTCCACGCGGGATGAGAGCGGCGGGATCTTACAACAAGTGGATGTGCCAACCGTAGACGGCGTGGCGCGCACGGCGTTCCTCATTGACAAGCCGGGCAGTGTGGAGATCAATGTATCGAGTGAGCCGGCATTGATCTCGGAAACGCTTCAATTCAACGCCTCGGACGCGGGGGTGGAAGTGGCGGTGATTGTTCCCGTTGTCAGCACGACCCCGGAACCGGTGACTCCTTCACCAACTCCGGTTCCGGTGAATGACCTTGTCTCACCGGAGGGATATCCCCGCATTGGCGCGTGGATGCTCGTCCTGCTCGCGTTGGCGGGCGGCGCAGGCTTGACGTTTTGGGCGGTCAATAATTTGTTGACCACACAATGGGCATTACGATTCGCGCTTTGTGCCATCGTCGGCGGCTTGGTCTCGTATAACTATCTTGCGCTGGGGTTTCCCGGCGCGGCAAACTGGATCGCCTCCGGTGGAGGCGCGTTTGGAATTTTATTATTGACCTTTACAGGAGAAGCCTTGGGGGTGATTGCGGCTTGGGCGTGGATGCGATTCTTCAGCGCGCCAAGGTCGCGAGCAGACTAACCAATAGCAGGACCGCCGCGCTCCAGGCAAGAGTCGTTTCGGTTGGGTGGGCGAGATATTCGGCAACCGACTCGGGCCGCTGGCGGCGCATGGGCAGGGGGATGGTGGGAGATTCGGTGTAGCCAAGCAATGCCTTGCGGAACTCGTCAATGGTTTGCGGGCGTTCATCGGGGTGCAGCGACATTGCCCATTGCACGGCTCTATCCGTTCGTTGCGAAACGTGCGGATTAATTTCACGGATGGGAACCAGGCTCTCAGGGGAGAGGAAGCGTTTGCGCGCATCCGCCGGGGATTCGTTGGTCAGCAAGTGATACAGGGTTGCGCCGAACGCGTAGATGTCCGAGCGGATGTCGGTATGTACGTCGCTTCCGCCGTATTGTTCGAGCGGAGTGTATAGCGCCGTGCCCTGCCCTTGAATGATCGTGATGGTCACTTCTTCCGGCGCGAGGATTTTCACGAGACCGAAATCCACCAGTTTGATCAGACCATATGGCATGAGTTTCAAATTGCTCGGCTTGATATCGCGATGCACGATGGACGGTTCCTGGCTGTGCAGGTAGGTGAGCGCGCTGGCGATCTGGTCTGCCCATGCAAGAACTTCTTTTTCAGGCAGGAATTGATGTTTGCGCCGCGCTTCCATCATCATGTGCCGCAGGTCACTGCCGGGGACGTAATCCATGACGAGATAATCACGCGGACCGTTCGAGAAAAAATCCGAAACCTTCGGCAGGTTGGGGTGATCGAGACGCGCCAACACGGTCGCCTCGCGTAAAAACTGTTCACGGGCTTCTTCGCGTATTTTCTCCGGGAGCGCGCGCTCGTATTCGACTTCCTTCAACGCGCACTCGCGCCCTTTGAGGCGTGTATCGTCGGCGAGATAGATCGAACCCATGCCGCCTTGCCCGATCCGTTCACGGATCTTGTAGCGGCTGCGCAAGACCTCCCCGCTCTTGAGGGGCGGTAACAATGATTCTCCTTGAGGAGTTATTGTTTCTGTGCAGAGTCAATTCGGCGTTGGTTCTGCACAGAAACACGGGTTTATGCTATAGTGCAAGTCATGTGCCTGATCTGAAGAATCCTGCTTTGATCAAGCGGATGCGTATTATAAACTCGATTCTGTATACTTGACATCGTAATTCGATAAAAGTTTCATGAAAAAATCACAGGAAGAATATCCACTGTTGATCGCCGAAGAGGGACCGCTCAAAGGCAAACGCTGGCAGTTGAGTCAGACGATTGTGCTGGGGCGCGAATCCACGTGTGATGTGGTGGTCTCGGACCGGCAGATCTCACGTTTTCATGCGCGCCTCACGCCGACGCCCGAAGGCGTGATGCTCGAAGATTTGGGGAGCAAGAATGGCACGTATCATAACGGTGTCTTGCTCTCTACGCCGATGGTATTGCAGGATGGAGATCGGCTCGCGGTGGGCATCGCGCAACAATTTACCTACCTCACCTCCGACGCCACCATGCCGTTACTTGATGGCGGCAAGCCCGGACGGTTGATGATGGATCAGAAAGCGCGCCGCGTCTGGGTGAAACAGCAGCAACTCGACCCGCCCCTATCGGCGCAACAATTCAGATTGCTGTGGCTTCTTTATGACAATCAGGGACAAGTGCTCACACGTCCCGATCTTGTCACCACGGTGTGGGGCGACGATCAATCCCTCGGTGTGTCTGATCAGGCATTGGACGCGTTGATCCGCCGCCTGCGCGACCGCCTCGCCGCGCTCGACCCGGGGCACCAATACATCCACACCGTGCGCGGGCATGGAATCAGGATGGATAACCCGCCTTCATAATTCAGAGGTAACAACTCTTATTCGCCTCCCGCCCCTTGCAGGAGGTTTTTGTTTGCCCATAACTTTTTTGCGCCTTCAGCGGCTTCACAGATGAAATCAAACCCTTTTTTAATGGGGCTTGCTTGTCATCTCCAATAAAATAGAGTACATTTGGCGTCAGCACGTTCGTTCTAATTTTGAGGAGACATCATGACAGAACCCGGTTTTTATTTGGGGCGCGCGTTCGATCCATCGAAACAAACAGTGACAGCGAAGCAGGTGCTGTATGATCCTGCGGATCTCACAACTCATGCAGTCGTCACCGGCATGACGGGTTCCGGCAAGACCGGCTTGTGCGTCGGTCTGCTTGAAGAAGCCGCGTTGATGGGCATTCCGGCAATCATCATTGACCCGAAAGGCGATCTCACAAATCTATTACTGCATTTCCCCGATCTTGCCCCACAGGATTTTCAACCGTGGATTGATTCAGACCTGGCGCGCCGGGCTGGCAAAACCATCGAGCAGGTTGCAACCGACGCGTCCAACTCATGGAAAAATGGATTGAAGGAGTGGGGCATCACGCCGGAGCGCGTGCTCGCGCTCAAGAACGCCGCACAATTTGCGGTCTTCACCCCCGGCTCCGATTCGGGAATCCCAGTGAGTGTGTTGTCATCGCTTGCCGCGCCGGAAATATCGTGGCAGGAGAATCGCGAGATCCTGCGCGAACGGATCGCCAGCACGGTCACCGCGCTGCTTGGGCTGGTCGGCTTTGAAGATATTGATCCGCTCCGCTCGCGCGAGCACATTTTGCTTTCCAACATTTTCGAAACGGCGTGGAGCGCAGGCAAAGACGTTGACCTCACCGAATTGATTTTGCAAACACAAACCCCGCCTTTCGATAAACTTGGCGCGTTCCCCGTAGACACCTTCTTCCCCGCGAAAGACCGCATGGAACTGGCGATGGTGTTGAACAACATCCTCGCCGCGCCCGCGTTCGAAACGTGGCGCGAAGGTCAATCGCTGGATGTCAATTCATTGCTTTATACCGAAGACGGCAAGCCGCGACATTCCATTTTTTATCTCGCGCATTTATCCGATGCCGAGCGCATGTTCTTTGTCACATTGTTATTTTCGGCTGTTGAAACATGGATGCGCACACAAAGCGGCGCCACGTCCCTGCGCGCGCTCCTCTACATGGATGAAATTTTCGGCTACCTGCCCCCGCAACGCAACCCGCCCTCGAAGCAACCTCTGCTCCGCATGTTGAAGCAAGCGCGCGCGTTTGGCTTGGGTCTCTTGCTCGCCACGCAAAACCCGGTGGATGTGGATTACAAAGGTCTCTCGAACGCGGGCACGTGGTTCATCGGTAAACTACAAACCGAACAGGATAAAAACCGCCTGCTCGATGGACTCGAAAGCGCGGGCGGCGGCGTTTCACGAAACGTTTTCGATAAGTTGATCTCATCGCTGGGCAAGCGCGTGTTTGTTTTACACAACGTCCATGCCAAAGCGCCCCAACTTTTACAAACGCGTTGGGCGATGAACTTCCTCGCTGGTCCCATCACACGGACTCAAATTCCCGCCTTGAATGCACTTGCCAACGCAGAAGCGACGCTTCAAGCCAAGTCTCAATCTGTTCCGGCTTCTCGACCGGTTGCCTCCGCCCCGGCGTCGCAACCATCGTTTATGGCATCTGCACCTTCACGACCTCGGCAGTCTTCAATTCCCCAATCCTCCAATTCTCCTTTTTCATCAACCAAACCATCCATTCCCTCCGGCATCCGCGAATTTTTCCTGCCGCAAAATTACAGCCTGCCCGAAGCCTTCAAAGCCGCGGAACAATCCATGCCGGCGGAGGCGATGATCGAGGGAGTCGTGTATAAACCGTCATTAGTCGCTTCTGCCAACGTGCGCATCCTCGACCGCAAACTCGGCGTGGATAGTGAAGCGACTCGTTCGGCGGTGGTTGGCGTGCCTGAAAAGCGCGGCACTCTCCGCTGGGAGGATTACATCTTCAGCGGGCATTCGCTCGACAGCCTCGATACCTCGCCCGCGCCCTCTTCGAGATTCAGCACCATTGATGCGCCATTGAACGATCCCAAGTTAATGACCTCGCTTCAAAAAGACTTCACCGATTGGGTCTTCCGCAACTCCGCGGTCACAGCGCGCGCCAACCAGGCATTGAAAGTGTTTGCGGGTCCGGATGTGACACAGGCGGAATTCATGAAAGCCTGCTCTGACGCCGCCCGTGACGCGCGCGATGCCGAAATTGCCAAAAAGACAACCGCGCTCGACCGCCAGCTCAAAACCCACGAAGACAAACTCATGCGCGAAGAGCGCGAACTCCGTGAAGATGAGGCGGAACTCTCGAACCGAAAGGTCGAAGAGGCTGGCACGCATCTTGAAAACCTGACCGGGCTGTTTGGCGGCAGGCGCAAATCATCACGCTTGTCTTCGTCCCTCACCAAGCGGCGCATGACCGAACAGGCAAAATCGGATGTCGAAGAATCGATTGGCGCGATCGCCGAATTCAAGACTCAAATCGAAGATCTGCAGAGGCGGCGTGAAGAAGTCGTCGCGGAAATCAACGAACGCTGGGGCAGGGTGGTAAGCGAGACAACCGAAGTCACGGTCGCGCCGAAGAAGACAGACGTGTACGTCAACGTGTTCGGCGTCGGCTGGATGCCCTATTACATCGTAAAGACCGACGGAGATTCCATCGAACTCCCTGCCTTTGGGGCGGGATAATTTGCCAAATCAACCCACCTTCGTTGCACCGGGAGAGACATGCTCTGGATAATTTTTGCCGCCGCCTTTTGGGGATTCTTTCACTCGTTTAATTCGACGTTCGGCGTGAAGGAATTTTTCCGCCGCGCGCTTGGCGACGGGTTTATGAAGTTTTATCGCCTTGCCTTCAACGTCTTTGCCGTGTTGACGTTCCTGCCGATCCCCATTTTGCTGATCCTGCTCCCAAGCAGGTTAATGTATCGAGTTCCATCTCCTTTCAACGCGATGCTGATCGCCGGGCAGGTGTTTTTCGCCGCCTGCCTGCTTACAGCAATTTTCCAATTTGGCATTCTGTATTTCATCGGGTTACGTCAACTGGTTGAAACGCCCGGCGAACGGAACCTCGTCACCAGCGGCTCGTACGCCGTTGTGCGCCATCCGTTTTACACGTTCTTTTTGTTGTTCCTCTGGCTGACGCCGGTGATGACCGTCAACTTGTTTCTTGTTTATCTTTGCCTGACGGTCTACATCCACGCGGGCATTTATTTTGAAGAGCGAAAATTGCTCCGCGAATTTGGCGAACGATATGAAGAGTACCGGTCAATCACACCGATACTTATACCGGGCTTGAAATTCAACCGGAACAAATGGCGGGCGCGTTTCGTTTTAAAGCCGCAATCGCCCGACAAGGTATGATTTTTTCCATATGGCTTCCATTTCTCATCCGTATCAAAGGATTCCCATTCTTCCGCAATTTATCGCCGCGCTCGTCAGCGGTGTGACGTTATTTCTCGGCGTCACCGTCGCGTGGACTCTCGGCTATCAACTCATATACGCCGGACGCATCTTTCCCGGCGTTGCGGTTGCTGGCGTAGACCTTTCGGGTCTCACACGGGATGAAGCCGCGGTGAAATTAAGTCAGACGTTGTCGTACCCGATCACGGGGAAGATTCTTTTCCGGGACGGTGAAAAAGTGTGGGTGGCGTCGCCAGCCGAATTAGGCATGGTGTTCGATCCCTCGTCCACGGCGGGAGCCGCCTACAATTTGGGAAGAAGCGGCGGCTTGTTCGGCGCGTTGTCCGGTCAGGTGCAGGCGCGCGGCGCGGGAGCGAGCGTTCCCGCAGTCATCCTGTTCGATCAACGCGTGGCGTTTCAATATTTGACCCAGATCAGCGCGCAGATCAATCAGCCAGTGAACGAGGCAAGTTTGCAACTGGAGGGCACGAACGTGGTGGCGAAGCCCGGGCAGGTCGGGCGTGAGTTGAAGATCGAAGCGACGTTGGTTTATCTTGGCGCGCAATTGCAGTCGTTTGCCGATGGCGAAGTGTCGCTCGTCGTGCAGGAAATCCAGCCGCAGGTATTGGATGTGAGCGCGCAAGCGGATGCCGCGCGGCAAGTGTTGAGCCAGCCGTTGACATTGGTGATTCCAAATTCAGCGGATGGCGACCCCGGTCCGTATGTGTATGATGTGCAGGTGCTTGCAAACCTGCTCGGCGTGCAACGCGTACAAAACGGCGCGCAAACCGAAGTGCACGTCGTTCTCAATGCAGACGGGTTGCGCAACCTATTGGACCCGGTGAAAAAGCAGGTGGATCGTCCGTCGTCAAATGCGAAATTCATCTTCAATGACACAACCAGGCAATTGGATTTGATGGAAGATTCGAAAACGGGCCGCGCCATGGATGTGAATGCCAGTATCGCCGCGATCAACGAGGCGTTGTTCCGCGGCGAACACACCGTTTCGCTGGTGATCAACGAGGAACAGCCGCAAATCCCCGGCACGGCGACCGGTCAGGACCTTGGCATCACAGAATTGATTGCCTCTGAAACCTCGTATTTTTTCGGCTCCAGCGCGGAGCGGATCCAAAACATTGAAGCCGCGGCGGCGCGTTTTCACGGTGTGATGGTCGCGCCGGGTGAAACGTTCTCGATGGGCGCCGCCATGGGCGATGTCAGCCTCGAAAACGGATTTGCCGAGGCGCTGATCATCTACGGCAACCGCACCATCAAAGGCGTGGGTGGCGGGGTCTGTCAGGTCAGCACCACATTGTTCCGCACCGTGTTCAATGCAGGTTTCCCGGTGGTTGAACGATATTCCCATGCGTATCGGGTTTCCTACTATGAAAAGACCGCAAGCAATGCCATTGACCCGCGTTTGGCGGGGTTGGATGCCACGGTGTATTTCCCGCTGGTGGATTTCAAATTCAAAAACGACACGCCTTATTGGATTTTGATGGAAACTTACATGAGCAACAGTTCGCTTACCTGGAAAATGTATTCCACCTCCAGCGGGCGAACGGTATCGTGGGATACAACGGGACCGGTCAATGTTGTTTCTGCGCCGTCGCCGTTGTTCGAGGAAAACCCCGAATTGAAAAAGAATGAGATGAAGCAGGTGGATTACGCCGCTAACGGGGCGGATGTCACCGTCACCCGCACGGTGTATCAAGATGGTGTGGTTCTGTTTCAAGACCAATTCATCACGCATTACGAGCCGTGGCAGGCGATCTGTCAATACGGCCCCGATTCGCGAAACCCCGAAAAACTTTCCGCGGAGAAAAATTTATGCCGCACCCCGTCCACGTAGGCAGTGGTAGAATTGCCCGCTGTCGAGAAATGAGGTTCCATGGTTGATGCTGTCTTGAAGGAAATTTTACGATGCCCGAATTGCGTCCGCACCACGGGCGGCGAATTGAAACTTCACAAGGATGTCTGGTTTATTTGCAACGATTGCAATCGCAAATATCCGATCGTGGACGACATCCCGGTGATGCTGATCGAAGAAGGGGATAAGTGGATCAACACAGCGGAAGCCAGCCTGCCGATTCCTCCGCCTGCGAAATAACGTGAGCGCGTTGCAAGAGCTGCTCAACGATCTCGCCAGCGGAGACGAAACGCGTGCGGAACGATCCGTTTCGGAGCTGGTGGCATTGGGCGCGGAAGCCATTCCCGCGTTGTTGGAGTTGACGAAATCGCCCGATGCTGATGCCCGCTGGTGGGCGATTCGCACACTTTCACAATCGCCTCTTACGCAGACGGGAGAATTGATCCCGTTCCTAAGCGACCCGGCCCCTGAAGTGCGTCAGTGCGCGGCGTTGGGGCTGGCTGGCAAGCCGGAGGACAGCGCGATCCAGCCTCTCGTCCGCGCATTGAGCGATACCGATTCGCTGACCTGTAATCTGGCGGCAAATGCGCTGATCAAAATTGGAACGCCGGCTGTGCCGTCCCTCATCGAGATTGTGAAACACGAAGCGCAGTCGACGCGCATCCAAGCCTTGCGCGCGCTGGCTGAAATCCGCGATCATCGCGCCATCCCGATCTTGATGCAGGTGCTGGAAGAAGATTCGGCGCTGTTACAGCATTGGGCAAAGGAAGGCTTGGAAAGACTTGGATTGGATATGGTGTATTTGAAACCGGTGTAATGAATATGAATTTTCTAAAAAACATAAAACGTCCCTCGATTGAGACAATCATCTTTTGGGTTGTAATGGCTGGGCTTGGAATTGGCGTGTTTATTGCTGTCCGGGGTTTAACAACGTGTTGGGTGTTGACTCCGCTCCCCGGCTCCCCGCCTTCGGATTGTGGAACAGTGCAGGCTGGCTTGAACGGTCCGACGATCACGAACAGTGACGGCGCTCCTGTTCCGGGACCTGAAAATTTACCCCCGCCAGTCGTCATCCCCGCGAGCGACCTGCCTCCCGCCTGGGATGGCGCGAGTCGCATCACCATCCTTGTCATTGGGTTGGATGCCCGCGATACCGATACCAGCGCGCCGCGTTCAGACACAATGATCCTGTTGACGATTGATCCACTGACGAAGACGGCGGGCATGTTGTCCATCCCGCGTGACATGTGGGTGAACATTCCCGGCTTTGGGTACAGCCGTATCAACACCGCCTATTCTTCCGGGGAAGGGAACAAACTGCCGGGCGGAGGACCCGAACTCGCGCGAAAAACTGTCGAACAATTCATCGGCGTGCCCGTGCAATACTACGCTCAGGTGGATTTCAACACGTTCGTTGATTTCGTTGACCGCATCGGCGGGATTGATATTTATAACGACGAGGTTTTACGCCTGGACCCGGTAGGCGGCGGCACCGATAAAATAATACTCACGTGTTGCGGTCTACGCCACTTAAATGGCACGACGACTCTTGCCTATGCCCGTCACCGCAAAAGCGGGGATGGTGACTTTACCCGCGCGCAACGCCAGCAAAAAGTCATCCTTGCGATTCGTAACAAGGTGCTCGACCCGGCAAATTTCTCAACCTTGATTTCGCAAGCTGCCGAACTCTACAACGAGTTTTCGTCCGGCATTCGCACCAACATGCCGTTGGATGTTGCGATCCAGCTGGCAGTGCTGGCGAAGGATATTCCGATTGAGAGCATCGAACAGGGCGCGATTGATACGAGCATGGTCGCGTTTGATAATGTAGTGTTGGGTGGGCAGGATGCCGCGATCATGAAGCCACTGCCGGATAAGATCCGCATCCTGCGCGACGAGATATTCACCTCAGCCGGCGCGCTCAGTCCGCTGGCGCCACAGAACGACCTGACTGCATTGATGCGGGCAGACCTTGCCCGCGTACGCGTGCTGAACGGCTCTTTCTCTCCCGGGCTTGAAACCAATACCGGAAATTATTTCATCGCGCAGGGTATGCAGGTAACCGAAGTTGGTCCCGCGGATCGCACCTATGATCGCACGGTGATCGTTTTGTACTCGCCAAAACTTTACACGCTGAAATATTTACAGACCGCCTTTGGAATTACTGAAAACGCCTTGATTCGAATCGAGCCGAACCCCGCCGCGACCGTGGATGTGGAAATCAGGCTCGGAAACGACTGGGCGAATAACAACCCCATGCCGTAACCCCTCACCCCGGCCCCTCTCCCTATGGGAGAGGAATGTTTATTTTGGTTGCTGGAAGGTCAATTTGAATCCCCCGAAGAACGAATCCCCGTTGGAGGTTTGACACGCCGGGGCGGTCAACCCGGAAGCGACATCGCTCCCTCGCGCGAGTTGGACAGTGTAGGAAAAGTTGGGGGTCATCAGAAAATCGGCATAGCCGTTGCCCAGTTCAGGTTTCAAACCGGTGAAGAATTTGTCCTCGCCTTCATCCCAGGCGATTTTTATTTCGATCCCCGGCATTTGCCTGCGGCTCGCGTTAAGGACGAGGATTTGCAATAACCCGTCCGGCAGATTCGAATCACAGATGGATTCCTGCGCGATCAATTTGTAGGGCGCGCCGATGGTTGGGATAACTGTCTGCGTGGGGCGGGGCGTGGCTTCGATGATGATGGATTGAGTTGGGATGAATTCTGGCGTACTCGTGAAAACTTCCAGCGTGGTTGAGGACGCAATTGGCGAGGACGATGGGATGGGAATCACAGGCTGGGTGATGGCCACTTGGGCGGTTGGTGTTGGCGGCGGAACGAACGCGCTTCCATTCCCTTGCAGGGCGGAGGCAAGAAAGGCAATCTGGTCTGCCTGCTGGAATTCACCGCTGGCGAGCATCCGTTGAGCTTGCGCGTTCAACGCATCAATAGAGTCGGGATCACTGAGCAGGGAGAGGCGCGCTTTTGCGCGTTCGAGGTTGCCGGTCGCAGCGTACGCGCCTGCGATTGCCGAACGGTACTCGTCTTTGAAGTCGGCGCGCAGGGCGCTGGGGATCGAGTCCACGACGCGGAGGGGGGAAATCACCCAGGAGTAAACGAGTCCAAGCCCAAGTCCGGCAAGAAGCGCAAGCAGGATGCCAAAGGGAATCCGCTTCATGGAATTCCGCTCCAGGCTTGCAAGGCGGTGACCAGTTCCTGAATCAGCGCGATGTCTGATGCGTCGAATCCATTGGCGCGGGCAAAGTCCAGCCCTTCTGAGGCGATAGATGTTGGCGATTGCGAACCAAAGATGGCAAGTTGCCGCGCGGCGAGTCCGGGATCGGGGTTGGCGCGATACGCTTCGGCAACCATGAGGACATAATCGGCTTTGTAATCGGCGCGCAGGGTATCGGGAGTGAGATCAATAAAATCAACCGGGTCAATGACCCATCCATACGCGAGGCCGAGTCCGATTCCCGCGATGAATGCAATGATGAGGAAGAGCCAGCGATTTGTTTTCATCATGAATATCCGAGCAGGTGATCGGCGGCACCCAGAGACACTCCCTTACCGTTGCTGTCTTTCGACCCTGGCGGGGTTCGACAGGCTCTGCCGCGCCGGGCCTGCCCGGACGTGCGAAGCATACTCGAAGTGAGGAGGGGTGTCAATTATTGCACCTTGCCGCACAGAATTAACCCTCGGACGCCGCCTGGTAATCTGCCTTTGTACACCTTGAAGGTCGTTGGACACCGGTACAGCCGCAACTTAACAAGATTGAATGTTTTGACCATTGCTGTCAGATTTCTGTTGAGTTATAATGGCACTAAATTTTATTTGTATCTGCGGATGCGATGACCCAGTGGTCTTGATTTGGTCGCTTTTCCTTTTGAACGGTAAGGACCCTGGTGAGCAAGTAGCGAAACCGGCCGGATACTTTATGGATGCGCGGCGGCCTGATTATTATTTATTGATCGGTAGTGGTTCAAAATAAGTGATGCAATTCGTGGGGCAGGAGTTATCCTGCCAAATTAGGCTTATGCGGGATGCCCACCCTGCACCACATCACTTACTTGTATACCACTACCTATTGATCCCCCTCGCCTTCATAATGATTTAGAGGATGTTTATGAATAGTCGTTATTCTTTCTTTGCGCGTGTAGCCTCGTTTGTGCTGTTGCTTGCGGCTCTATTCCAGCCGCAGTTCCATGTGTTCGCGGCTCCGATCCTGACGGTT
>Ga0247727_10001460_pt1 | contig 56202 bp, 35 predicted proteins | sample WisWelCaveWW1625_FD_202498 | JGI IMG/M metagenome (GOLD analysis project Ga0247727, IMG submission 202498) | Biofilm microbial communities from Wishing Well Cave, Virginia, United States - WW16-25 | ecosystem: Environmental > Aquatic > Deep subsurface > Groundwater > Cave microbial mat | place... | reverse complement strand
GTGTTCGGACTGTACGCCTCGGGGGACGAGGACACGCGCGACGGTGACGCCGAAGGTTTCGACGCGATCTTCGACGCCCCCAACTTCGCGGGCGGCGAGCTGTCGTTCTTCAACTCGCAGGCGATCCGCCTCCTCGGCGTCAATCTCACCAACCTCGGCAGCCCACTGCCCGACCTGCAATCCTCGAAGTTCGAGGGGCAATCGAACTTCGTCAACCCGGGCATCTTCCAGGTCGGCGGAGCACTCGACTTCGAGCTGACTCCGAAGTGGCGCGGGCAGGTCGGTGGCAATTACCTGCATTTCGTCGAGGTCGACCCGCTCGAGGTGTACCTGGAGATCCCCGACATCGACCGGGAGATCGGCACCGAATTGTTCGTCGGCACGCAGTACCGGCCGCTGCTCAACAATCACGTCAACATTCTCGCAAGCCTGTCGGGCTTCTGGCCCGGCGACGGCTTCGAGAGGATCTATCAGTCGGACTCGATGCTGTTCGCCGCGACGGTGACGCTGCAACTCACCTGGTAGCAGGAAAGGAAACGGCCGTGCTTGACCGAGCCTGCAGGATTCCCGCCTTGGACCGCTCGTGCCTTTTGTTGCTCCTCGGCTTTACAGCTCTTCTGCCACCCGGATGCAGCCTGCACGAAGAGCGCTGGACCGCGTACCGGACGCCCCCCACGCGTGCGGTTCCGGCCGCACAAGAGATCGCCGCGCGCGACGCCTCCTGCCTCTCGTGCCACAAGAACTCGCGCGACCCGCATCCTTTCCCGCGCGTCGCCTGCGTCGACTGCCACGGCGGGACCGAGGGCGCTCTGGAGATCGAGAAGGCGCATCCGCGGCCGCGTTTCCCGGATCGATGGCAATCGTCCGCCAATCCGGAGCGCAGCTACTCGCTCCTCAGCGAAGAGAGCCGCGAGTGGGTCCGCTTCATCAACCCCGGCGACCTGCGCGTCGCCAACGAGACCTGCGGCGGCTGCCACGCCCGCGAAGTGTTGAACGTCAGCAAGTCGCTGATGACGACGTCGGCGCATTTTTGGGGCGTCGCCGGCTACGCCAACGGCATCGTCTCCAACAAGCGCTCGATCTTCGGGGAGTCGTACAGCCCGGAGGGCATTCCCCAAAGGGTGAACAACCTGCTCGAGACCAGCACGGGGTGGCGACTGGCGACCGCCGACGAGATCGAGCGCAAGAGCTACTCCCCCTTCATCGTTCCTCTGCCGCACTGGGAGGTGATGCAGCCGGGCAACGTGTACCGCGTGTTCGAGCGCGGCAGCCGCCTGGGAACAGTGGCCCTGGGATTCAATGGTGCCGCGACGCCGGTCGTGGGGCTGCCCGACAAGCTCGAGGACCCGGGTCGACCGAACAACCGCCTGTCCGACCGGGGCCTGGGCACCCTCAATCGCGTCGACCTGCCTCTGCTCAACGTGCAAAAGACTCGACTCAATGACCCTCATCTTTCGTTCCTGGGCACGAATGAGCAGCCCGGGGACTATCGATCGAGCGGCTGCACGGCCTGCCACATCGTGTACGCCAACGATCGCGACCCGGTTCACTCGGGGCCCTTCGCAGGTCACGGCAACGGCGGTCTGGGCAACATTTCGTTCCCGGATCGTCCGGCGGACCCGACCCTCAAGAGCGATGAGCCTGGCCACCCGCTCACGCATCAGTTCTTCAGGGGTGCGCCCTCGAGCCAGTGCATGGTCTGCCACATGCATCAACCCAACGCCTTCGTCAACTCGTTCTACGGATTTCAGATGTGGACCTACGAGACCGACGGCGAGGCGATGTGGCCCAAAGAGGAGCAATATCCTTCCAACGCCGAGTGGTTCGCGCACATCGACCGCAATCCCGAGGAGGCGGCGATCCGCGGCAACTGGGGCGACGTGGAGTTCCTGAAGAACGTCGCGGCGCTCAATCCGGGGCTCAAGCACACGCAATTCGCCGACTACCACGGCCACGGCTGGATCTTCCGCGCCGTGCTCAAGATGGACCGCAAGGGGAATCTGCTCGACAGGGACGGCGACAAGGTCGACTACGACGACCCCGGGAAGTTCGAGGGCCTGATCCCGGAGCTGGGACAGGTCAATGCCGGTGCCAAGACTCCGGACGAGCTTGGATTCAGCCCCAAAGACGGGCGCGCGGTCCACTTGAAAGACATCCACGCCGAGAAGGGCATGCATTGCGTCGACTGCCACTTCGAGCCCGACGTGCACGGCGACGGCCAGCTCTACGCCGAGTACCAGGCGGCGATCCAGATCCAGTGCCAGGACTGTCACGGTGACCTCGAGGAGTTCGCCCCCCTGCGGCCGAGCGGGCCATCCGCCCAGGAGCCCAACTCCGCGACCGAGGGCAGGGAGTCGTTCAGCGATCTGCGGACGCCGTTCGGAAAGAAGCGTTTCGAGTGGGTCGGCGATCGCCTGCTGCAGCGCTCGATGGTGTATCCCGACCTCGAATGGGACGTCAGCCAGGTGAGAAGCAGCGTCGACCCCTCGAGCACCGACTTCAACCAAAGAGCCCACTACGCCAAGACGCAGAGGTCTCGCGACGGCGGCTGGGCCCACGACCCGAGGAGGATGGATTGTGCCGCCTGCCACACCTCCTGGATCACCTCCTGCTTCGGCTGCCATCTTCCGCAGAAGGCCAACTTCCGCACGCCGATGCACCACTTCGAGGCCAAGAATCTCCGCAACTTCGCCTCCTACAACCCGCAGGTGGCGCGCGATGATGCCTTCATGCTGGGAATCTCCGGAAACGTCAAGGGCAACCGGATCGCGACGGTGCGCTCGTCGTCAGCGATTCTGATCTCCTCGGAGGACGCGCAACGCCGAATCATCTACAAGCAGCTCCCGACGACCGCGGCCAACGGCATGTCGAGCCAGTGCTTCAACACGCATTTCGCCCACACTGTGCGCAAGACCGAGACTCGAGTCTGCACCGACTGCCACTTGAGCGAGCGCAACGACAACAACGCCTGGCTCGCGCAGACGTACCTTCTCGGCACGAGCTTCGTCAACTTCATGGGAATGCACTGCTACGTCGGGACCGGTGAGGATGGATTCGAGGCCGTCAAGGTCACCGAGTGGGACGAGCCGCAGGCGGTGATCGGGTCGGACCTGCACCGGCTGGCATTCCCGGACCGCTTCCAGGCACACCTCGAACGTGACCGAAGGCTCGGAAACTCGGTGCATCATGGAGGAACCGACGTCCGCGGCATCGAGCTGCGAGGGGAGTACGCGTTCACCGCGTGTGGACGCGGAGGGTTCCGCGTGTACGACGTCGCCAACGTCGCCAACAAGGACTTCTCGGAGAAGATCGTCACCTCACCGGTGTCTCCTCTGGGACAGGACACCCACGTGCCGACGCGCTTTGCAACTTGTGTCGCCCTTCCGACCAACAACTACATCAGCATGGGCCGCACCTACCGGCCGGAAAACCACGAGCAGAAGTACGAGTACGGCGGCCGGGTGCAGAATCTCCACGAGTCGTACCGTTACGCCCACGTCAGCGATCGCGAGGAGGGGTTGATCCTGGTGGACGTCGACTGCCTCAGCGACGGCGACCCGGAAAACAACTTCCTCGAACGCACATTGACGTTCAACCCCGAGGGTGCTCTGGGCGGCGCGGAGTTCCTGACGGTCGCGGGCACGACGGTCTACGTGTGCAGCAGCCGCGGCGTCGTCGCGGTCGACGTCTCCGATCCGCTGGATCCGAAGATCCTGGCGACGGTCGGCGATCCTGCGGTGCGAAAGCCGACTTCGATCGTCGTGCAGTTCCGCTACGCGTTCGTCACCGACGCAGAGGGTCTCAAGGTGCTCGACGTGACTCTTCCCGACCAGATCGTCGCCGTCGGCGCCGCCAGGGTGGAAATCGAGGACGCCCGCAACGTGTACGTCGCGCGCACCTACGCGTACGTCGCGGCGGGCAAGCAGGGGATGGTCGTCGTCGACGTCGAGAATCCGGAGCAGCCGAGGGCAGTGCTCACCTTCAATGCCGAAGGCAGGATCCGCGACCTCCATCAGATCAAGATCGCGGCCGCCTACGACAGCATCTATGCCTATCTCGCCGACGGAGAGGCCGGGCTGCACGTGCTGTCGCTGGTGACGCCCGAGGACGGAGGAAGGAGCGCGTACGGTTTCTCACCCGAGCCGCGGCCGCGATGGATTGCGTCGTACCAGACCGGCCGGTCGGCGCTCGCGATCGGAAGGCCGCTCGATCGAGACCGCGCGGTCGATGAGTCCGGCAACCAGATGGCGGTGTTCGGCCGCATCGGCGGCCGGCCGTTCAAGCTCGAGGAGATGCGACGACTCTTCCTCAGGGGCGGCAAGGTGTTCCAGCTTTCCGATGTGCCGGTGAAGTCGAGGTAGGGGATCGAACCCTTCCACCCACCCTCGTCCCCGTGATGACGACATGACCCGACCTCTCTTTACTGTTCTCGCGATCCTCTCCACTCTCGCGGTCAGCGCGGGAATCACGATCCGCGCCCCGCACGACGGCTCCCTCGCCGGCTCCACCGCCGAGAAGGTGGAGACGCCGTTCTGCCACTCGGACCACGTACAGAGTCAGTGGTACCTCGACGAGGTCCGGGAAGTGGAACGGGACTGTCGAGGCTGCCATCGGTTCACGGCCTCGGAGCACTCCGACACGGAGACACCCCGCGATCCCCAGCAGGTCTGCACGAACTGTCACTACGACTCCGGGTTCGAGGTGCGAGGTCCTGCGAACCTCGACGCATTGCGCCTGCGCTCGACCTTTCTGCACGTGGACCATCAAAATTTCGAGTGCCGGGAATGTCATCTTCCGGAGAAGGACGCGAAGGGTTTGCAACCAGTTCCGATGCCGATCCGCCGGGGAATCGCTGAGTGCGCCCGCTGTCATGGCTCGAGCGTCGGCCCGGTGGACATCAAGAAATGGCGGAGACTAGGAGAAAAGGCGATCGACGAGGCATCGCGCACTGAGGGGTTCGTCCAATCACTGAACCAGAATCCAGGCATGGGACCACAGGCGCTGGGGCCGTTCCTGCATGCCGATCACGTCGCGAAGCCGAAGGCACTCTTCGGCTTGGGAGATCTTCTTTCGAAAAACGCCGGCACGTGCTCCGACTGCCATGCGGGCGTGCTGGCGGCGCCGGGCGCCCAGATCGGGAACCGGCGATTCGAAATGGCAGGTTGCGACCGGTGCCACATCGCGGGAGAAAACCCGCCGCGGTCGGTTCGATTCGCAACGAGCCAGAGGAGCGGACCGAGCCTGTCTGCCTTGACCTTCGGCCACCAGGACCATTTCGATCTGAAACGGAAGCAGGGAGTGTGCACGGTGGGAGCGAGGCAGGAGATCGAAGAGCTCGGATGCGCGGCCTGCCATGAATACGAAGCAAAGCACAGCGCGATGGGGCCGGACTTCCGGTACATGTCCGGCGGGTCGGCGGCGCAACCAGGCAGGGAAGCGCATCTCCCCCATCAGTACGAAGGCTGCGTTCGCTGTCATGACCTCCCGACCTGGAAGGCGGGCGCGCACGAGGACTGGGACGAGTGCATCCAGTGTCACCGTTTCGGGGCCGGCGCGCGAACCAACCAGATGCTCGGAAACCGGCAATCAGAGGTCGTGCGGCGCATCGAGAATGCCATCTATCGATTCGCGGTCCAGCTCCATCCGTACATCGGCGAGGACGGCGAAGATCCTGCCGCGGTTCGCGAAGACTGCAAGGAGTGCCACAAGTCTCCCGTGGGCGAGCTTCCCTCTCGGCTGGTGGAACGATCGTTCCGGCACCAGACACATCTGCCGAAGGACTTCACGACGATTCCTCCCGAGCAGGCGTGCGGGGAATGTCATGCAGAAGTGGCTCTTGCCGGGACTCCGCAGGAACTCGGGACTCTGGTCGAGAAACTCGGTGCGCGCCTGCTCTTCGATGGTCGCCCGGATTCACCCGACCCACCGCGCCCGGGGCTCAAGGTGTGCTCGAAGTGCCACGTTGGTGGCGTCGAGTGGGTCGAGCGACGACAGCCCGTCCCGCGCGCGGTTCCCCACTTCTCCCACCAGGATCATCTCTCGGCGAACCGACGGCTAGACGGAAAAGTCCCGAGCTGCGTCGATTGTCACTCGCTGATGGCAAGCGGAGACGACTTCAGCACCCTTCCCGATGCGCTCGACTGTACGAAGTGCCACAACCACAAGGAGGCGGGAGCGAAGCCATTCGCGAAGCACACGAGCGAGCTTCGCGAATTCCAGATCCAGAGCTGCCGCCGGTGTCATTCCGAGGAGCTGCCAGAGCCGAAGGAGAATGGCTCCATTTCTTTTCTGGAGCTCGGGAACGTCGACCTTGCTCAGACCCACCCCCTCCACCGACGCTGCGACGACTGTCATCTGTTGAACGACCGGGATCCGGCCTTTCACGAGCGGAAACCCGTGAGCGCGCAGCTCGAGCGGGACGACTCGTTCCAGAAGCAAGTCATTCACCGGGATGGGTTCCCCAAGAAGAACTGTTGTCTGGACTGTCACTGGCAACACAAACGGGAGGGGATGACCGAAGATCCCACGTCGGTGTCGATTCGCCATCGGGACGGGAGTTGGGTCGACGACTACCCTCCCGGAATGAAGCGGTAGGACTCCGGGCTGTCGTCCGCCGCCCCGGGATTCGAGCCGCGGATTCCCGGTGCGCTGTCCCGGATGCGACTGGTGGAGCCGGATTGATCTCCGTGGCATGATCCTCGACCACGCTAGGGGACACCGATGCGTCGATGGAGTGCCGTGATCGATTCGATCGCGGCGAAGGAGGAACGACCCACGATGAACGCCGGCGCTTTCAACGTCGAAGTAGAGCTTCCCTCGGTTCTCGACCTTCTCATCGTGGGCGCGGGTCCGGGAGGCATGACCGCCGCGTTGCGCGCCCGCGAGCTCGGTCTCAAGGCGCTCTTGATCGATCAATACGAAATCCTGGGCTTGCTCAGAGAGTGGATTCTGCAGGACAAGCCCGTCGACTCGTCGTACGGTCCGGGCGGCCGCCGCGTCCCGTTCCCCTGCGGCGGCGAGATGCTCGACTCGCTGGTCTTCGGCGACCACGTTCCATCGAAGGATCTCTACGAGCGCTGGACCGAGGTGATGCGCAAGCACGAGGTCCCCGCGCTGTCGGGACTCGCCCTCAAGGAGCTCAAGACTCTCGGCGACGGACTCCTCCAGGCAAGGTGTCTTCAGCAGGACAGCCAGCAGGAGCGTGACTTCGTCGCGAAGAACGTGGTCCTCGCCCTGGGCAGCAGCGTTCCCCACACGTTGCAGCTACCCGGAGACACGCGCGGCGTGCAGTACAAGCTGATCGACCCTTCGCGTTTCGTCGGCAGGCCGGCATGCGTCATCGGCGGAGGTGATTCCGCGATGGAGGCGGTGATCGCGATCTCGGGCGCCAAGAAGAAGGCGAAGGACGAGAGCGAAGTCTTCTGGTGCTACCGAGGCCGAGCGCTGAGCAAGGTCAATCTCACCCACGCCAGGAATTTTTTCGACGCCTTCTGCCAGAACGGCAACGTGCGCTACCTGCCGCTCAGCTCGCCTGCCGCAGTGATCCGCGACCGGGAGGGCAACGAGCAGGTGATGGTCATCTACGAGAGCATCTCGCCCGAGAACCGGCCGGGGGAGTTGACCTGCCTCACGTTTCCCAAGGACTGCGTCCTGGCGCTGATCGGCTCGGACGCTCCGGTCGCCTTCCTTGAGTCCCTCGGGATCAAGCAGTATCGCTCGATCGAACAGGAAGAGATGTTTGCCGTAACGCCGCTGTTCGAGACCGAGGTGAAGAACGTGTTCCTGGCCGGCGACATCCTGGGGTCGGCGTATCTCGAGACCGAGTCCTTCCCGGTCTCCGACGAGAAGTCGACGGTGCGCGACCGCACCCGAAACTTCAAGCGCTCGATGACGGATGCGGCGCTGTGCGTCGAGGGCATCCGCCGGCGCATGAACGGGATCGCGGACGGCGTCATTCTCCAGGAGATCCAGAAGATCCTCGCGGAATACGCTGCACGCCACGAGGAGAGGCTCGCGGGAGAGGCTCCAAGGAAGGTCGAGGCAAGGAAGGCGGCCGCTCCGGTGGGTGCGCGCTTCGTGCGCATCACCGAGGCGCCCTCCGGCTCGCAGTCGGTCGAGGTCGAGGACTCACGGTACTACCTCGAGATCGGCGACTCGATGATCGGCCGGATGGAAGGAGACCTCTGCTACCCATCCGACGATCGACTGCGCGACCGCCATGCCCGCGTCATCGTCCAACCCGACAGCGTGTACGTGAGCATCGAGGGCCTCGAGGGCCAGTGCATGGTCCGCATCGGCTCGGAGCGCACTCTTGAGGAAGGCGACCTGATCAAGGCCGGCCAGCAGATGATGCGGGTCAAGCTGGTGGGAGACCGGCTCTATCTCGCCGTGCTGAATGACGCTGCAGAGGAGGTGAATCTCCTGCAATTGTTCTCGCCGGGCAGGGTGTACGGACGCTCGAAGGGCAAGGCGCCGGATCGCATCGTTCTGAACGCCGGCGATCGGTGGCTGTCGCGGCGGCATTTCCGGGCCGAGCTCGCAGGCAACGTCGTCAAGATCCAGGATTTCAGCACCCACGGGACGTTCCTGGTCGTGACCTCGGCGCTGCGGCTGAATCCTGGCGATGTGCTCTTTGTCGGAAGGCAGCGGATCCGATTCGACGGTCTGGACGGCGCGGCGACCGTGTTGGCGCCCGCTCGCCCGGCACCGCCGCCGAGCCCTGCGCGGCCCGCGGCAGAAAAGGCGGTTGCCGAGCGGGAGGAGCTCGAGGCAGCGACAGCCGGCTTGCTCGCTCTGCCGAGGCCTGCGCCAGCGGCCGCAGAACCGGCGGTCGGGGTAGGGCGCATGCTGGTGATCGAACCGTCCGAGATCTCGGTCGAGCTCAACGAAGGCGAGATCATGCTCAATCGCCTCGACGCTGAGGGACTCAGCACCGCGGAGCCCTCGGACGCTGACGGCAAGTGCCTGTTCAAGTGCAGGGAAGGAACGTGCGGCCGCTGCATCGTCGCGGTGCGGCGCGGCCTGACGAACCTCTTCGTCGACGGCGACAAGAAGCAGCGCACCATGAAGAAGACGCTGAACGCCGTACTGTCCGATCTTCGGGACCAGGGCGTCGTTACGGACGACGTACAGGCGGAAGGATTCGTCCTCGCCTGCCTGTGCTCGGTCAAGGGACCGGCGCAGGTGCGGTTGCTCGGCAACACGGACGTGTAGCGGAGCGGCCATCCGTCCGCGATGGTGAAGGAAAGGGCGCCACCCCACCAAGGGGCGCCACGATCAAAAGCGCGTTCAATACCTTTTCCAGGTAGACCCAAGAGCACGGAGCAAACGGCGGTGATACATTTCGAGAAGTCGGGCCTCGCCCGAGAGCTGACTGCTCGATCCGGCGCTAGAGACGTTTGGAGTGCTTGGAGCGAGCGAGATTCCGGGATCACCACTACAAACTCGACGGTCCAGTAGGAGTCAGAGGCACTCCTTGATTGTCCCCCGTGCACAGGTACTCTCGATTTCAGGGGAGGCTCCGGAAGGAACCTCAGTCAATGCGTTGCAAGTCTCGTCCGCGCCATTCCTTGCACGGCGGCTTCACGTTCAGTGCGCAGCATGAGAACAGGCTGGCGCCGACTACGCCGATGGATCGAAGGTCCGGCAGTCTTGCGATGACGCGAGCGAGCTCCACTGAACTGCACTCCCGAGCCGCGGGTTCTTCCGTCCAGCACCCAGACCTCGGCCGACGCGACCGCAGGGTTGTTGGCTTTGAGGAGATTCTCCGCTTTACAGCAGGGGATCCTCCGCCCCGCCGAGCGCCTCCCGCTCTTGAACGAGTGTTCGAACCCACATGAGGTCCAAACTTTCCACCTGGCTGATGGATCTGGCGGAGTGGTTGGCGCAGCAGATGCGGTCGAGCACGCCGGAGAGCGTGACCGAGGAGCACCAGAGCTCGATCGCGAAGGTGCTGCTCGAGATGAAGTTCTCCACGGAGGAGGCCAGGCTTCTGGATGCCCTGCTCAACGTCCGGAGGGAGTCGTCCTCCTCGGTCGTCCTGAGCGCGATGGCCTTGCTTCGAGCTCAACGTGCCCTCGAAGCCGGCGGCCGCCCCACCCAGAATACGAGCGATCTACTCGTCTATCTGCCCACGTTGGTCGACGAGGACCATGACCCCAATCGTGACCTGGAAAAGCTCGTGGAGCTCCGGCCGCCGGTCGCGGAAGCTCCGGTGCTGCGTCTCCTCAGCGACGAAGCGGGCTGGAACCAGCTTCAAAGCTTCCATGGAAAGGTCGTCGGCGGGCGCCGTCTCCTGCTCCAGGCCGAAGACTCTGAATTGCCGGACGCCGCGGCGACCGGACCCGCCATCCTCGTGTATGCGGTGTGGAACCTGGACAAGCTGGGACTCCTCCTGTTCCTGATCCACGAGCTGGACAAGCGCCAGTACCAGATCGTTCAGGAGCTGGGAGTTGGCGGCCTCGGCGTGGTGCTCGAGGCACAGAGCAAGCTGATCCCTGAGGAGTACGTCGCCGTCAAGGTGCTGATCCTGTGGCGGTCGCGGAAGGGCAACCGGGATCTCCTCGACGAGGCGAGGAAGCTCGTCCGCCTCGGCGACCACCCCAGCATCGTTCAGTGGAAGAAGGTCGATGAGCTACAGCCGGGAATCTACGCGTTCTTCATGGAGCGGCTCCAGGGAGAGGACTTAAGGGAGCGCCTGCGTCGCCCGGGGAATGAAAACGGAATTCCTCCCGAGGTCGGCATGAACATCCTCCTCGAGGTGCTCAAAGGGCTGATGGCCGCCCACAAGAAGGACGTCATCCACCTGGATCTCAAGCCCGAGAACGTGTTCCTCTCTAGGGGAGTCACCGACGACGTCGAGAGCGAGCGCCCGCGTCTGATCGATTTTGGCGCCGCGCAACTTGCCGCGAACGAGATCGAGCTGCTCGAATTCATGGCGCCGGCCGAGTCTCCATCGCACACGGGCAACACTGACACTCTCGCGACGATCACCTCCATCGGCACGGACACCCTGATCGCGCAGGGCGTCAAGAGATGCCGCGCCGCGACCCCTGCCTACGCTTCTCCCGAGCAGCTCGAGCACCTCTATCCCGAAGCCCCGCTGGTCGAGCTCGACGCGCGCTCCGACATCTTCTCCTTCGGGGTCCTCGCCTACGAAACTCTGACCGGCGAGCTCCCCTTCCGCCGGCCGAAATCCCACTCCCCCGAGGATTTGAAGGCCTACAAGGAGAAGCGTTTCACTTCGAGCCTCAACCAGAGTAACGCCCTCAACAAGCGCCTCCACAACCAGGCCCTGGTCCGATTCCTGAGGAAGTGCATCGATCCAGACCGAGACCTTCGCCACCTGACGAGCGAGCAGGCCTACCGCCAACTCCACGGAATCGCTCATCCATCTTTCTTGAGACAAGCCAGAGGGCTGTTGGTGGCAGCCGCTTTGATCATCAGCTTTTTCGGCTACCTCTACTGGAGGCGAGCAACAGAAACTGCGATTGCGAAGACTTTCGTACTCCCAGGAAAACTTGTTCTTGATCAAGTCGACCACGATTCCATCGTCGTCGATGACAAAGGCAATCTCGATGCACTTTTTCTCGGGCCCGCGAATCGCGAGATTCGACTGGATCTGTCCCAAGCGCTGGAGGGATTGACGAGTCGCGAGCTCGTGCTGGAAACCGAGTCCGAAGCACGACCGGAGGGCTGGCTCCTCAAGGTCGACGGAAACCTGGCTTGCATTTCTGTGCCCGATCGCATCCCCGAGATCACCCATGCCCGCGTGGCACTCAAGATCAAGGACTCCGCCAGGCCGAGGACATCTCCAGAATTCGACCTCTTCTTTCTCCCCGACACATGGTCCGTTCGTTCCACTCTGCGCCACGCAGACGGCGACCGGACGGAGCACAAGGTCGATCCACGTGAGGTCGTTTGGATTTCGAAACTCGAGCGCCTCAAGTGGGAGCACATCCAAAGTATCGAGCTCCGGATCCAGTTCTCTCGGCCCGAAGCTGGCCAGCCAATCAGTCTCGTTCTGCGTCGTGATGAGCTGGAGAGCGATTTGAAGAACAGGAACGAGATCAGCAAGTCAATCAGAGATTCTTCCGGCCGAGAGGTGGAGTGCAAAGTCAAGTTCGACCTCAATGCTGGTCCTGAGACGATCGGTCTTGAGCTCAATCTCGAAGCTCTGAATCTCCCGTCGAAGCAAGTTGTCGCCACGGCCATTGTTCGAGACAGAGCACAGAGGATGGTTGATGCTTCCCTCCCCTTCGAATGTGTGTCCGACGACCTGAAGATTGAATCTGTCCTCCTCGATCCACGCATACTCACCCAGTTTCACAATGAAGTTCTGCCTTTCGAAGATTTCTCAATCCAGGTAGCGCTCAGCCGTGAAGCGAGCGTCACACTCACGCCGTGCGTGGGCGGAGTGCAGTCTCCTCAACCCAAGAGCGGACGGATCGTCACTTTCTCCAGGGCCGAGCTGCTCGGAAATCTTCCCGACAGCACAACGAAGTCCAGGCTGGAGCTTGACATTCGCGCAGAGGACGAGGGTGTCTTCCATTCGGACAAGAAACGAGCCGAAGCAAACAAGAAACTCATCCTTACTCTCCTCGGGAAGGACGTCTCCATCACCTTTGAAGTTGAAGGTCCAAGGAGGGATGGAAACAAGCTTTACACCAATCAGCACGCAGTCACTCTTCGACTCAACCGTTCATCCGAACAATGCCCAGCTTGTCAGATTCTTGTCAAGGTTGACGGAAACGAGCGTGACGCGGTGGTCCTCGCCGACCCTCTCGAAGTTGTCCTGGACAATCTGGAAGAGGGCAAGACCGATCTGGTCATCGAGGCCACCCGAGGAGAATTGCGTCAAGAACAAGTATTCGAGGTGGTCCGGGATAGCACTCCACCCAACTCCAAGCTGTCCCCCGAAGGGGTCTGGGGCGAAATTGTTTGGGACACAACAAGAACCTCCTGGCCCGACATCGCCCTCCTGATCACGGAGGAACCGGGAAGCGGGGAGCTGACGCCAACCGACATCACGCTGTCTCTTCGTTCCCCCGATGGGGGATCACGGGTGCTCCCGACTCAGAGCCCGACCGACCTCTCGAAGTTGCCGACACCATCGATTATCGCGGAGCAGACGGGTCTCCCATTGCCGGACGGGCCGTACGTGTTCTCACTCGAGCTCAAGGACTTCGCCGGAAACGAGGCGACTGTTGATCTGCCGTGGTTACTCGCGGGATCTGGTCCGAACATCGATGTCCGTGCGCCATCGGAGGGACGAGTCTGGCCAGAGATCAACAAGATTTTTTCGTTGGACATCACTCTGGAAGATCCCAACGGACTCGCCGCTGCAAAGCTCCTCGTGAAGAGAAAGCCGAACGCGATTCTGATTTACTCCTCCCAAGTGCATTTCGATCCAGAGAGCAGTGCTTCCTGGGCTCCGGAGGTTCCTTTCAATGACCTGTGGCGGAGCTCGGAGGTGACGGTCGAGGTCTGGGCGTCGGACGCGCGGCAGGTTGAATCTCACAAGCAATGGTCCTTCCGTCTTCCCGACACCATTTCAACTCCCCCGCCCAGCAGCCTTGTCATCGGGCTCCGCGATCGAGCAGCTCCTTCGTCCCGCTGGGTGTACGTGACCAGCAGCACCGGCAAATACTTGTTCGGCGGGCGCAACCGCAAGGCGGAAGCAGTGTCCTTCCAGGAGGCGGGGGTCGCCGACCTCCTCCCCGTCGATCCCTGGCCGTATGAGGTCCTCTTCGATCCGAGCAAAGACCCAGGGCACGGGATCTCCGATTTTTATATCGGCGAGACAGAGGTGACTCGTGGTCAATTCTTGAAATTTGTAGAGGCCAGACAGGATGGATACGACAATCCTGGTCATTGGCCCTCCGAGGGCGACTTTGCCGAGGCAGATCTTCGAGGGATTCGCAGCAAGCAAAAGGAATCGCTGACTGTCGATCCAGGCAACCAGAACGTTCCCATGACCGAGGTCACCTGGCCGGAGGCGTACGCTTACGCCCACTGGACGGGAATGAGACTGATGAGCTGGGTGGAATGGGAATACGTGGTTCGCGGCGGCGAGCAGTATCGAGTATGTCCTTTCGACTCTCACGACGGGTCCCCGACCAAGATCTCCCCTTTGCCAGAAGCCTGGCCCGTCGACCTGGAGACGCTCGACGTCACGAGCTCGCACGCATTCCCAGGAGTCCGTGGACTCGTGTCCAACGTTCGAGAGTGGACCAGAACCGCCTGGTTCGATGACATGGTCTCAACGCTGGATCGTCGTCAAGAAGAACTTCTCGCGGATACTTCCGTAACGGACGACCTTCCCGACAGTTTCTGGATCGTCGGTTCATCCTTCAAGGACGAGAACTGCACGTTCTCCTGCGCAAGGGATCAGCTCAAGTGGTCGTCTCGACTGACACACCTCGGTTTTCGCTGTGTGGTCTCTCTTCAGGATCTCCGTGAAGGGATCAGTGAAGGCAGGTTCATTCTGAAGTAGGAGGTTCACTCGATGAATTCTAGATTCCTGGTCCTGATTCCCCTCAGCGCCGCCCTGTTCTGCTGTCGATCTGCCCCCGTGGAGCCGAACCAGCAGCCAGGTCTCGTCTTGCCTCTGCACATTGCAATCGCTCCGATCACGATTCTTCCGGGAGCCACCGAGCCCGGCAGGGAACCGAAGCTGCAAGTCGATGAGAACGCGGCAACGACTGCGCTGGAAAGAAGATTGGTCAAGGCTGGCTTTTCCAATGTTACCGTCTTGAAAAGAACGGATCTTGGGCCGAAGGCCTCCCAGCCACCGACCGAAGTCGACTGGGCGGAGCTGTCGCACAGAAAGAACGCCGACCTTCTCCTTCTGGCAACCTTGGAATATCAACCAAACTTCGACTCGTCCCTCAACTGGTCGTTTGCCTGGAACCTTCCAGTCTTCCTGTTCGCCGGCCCCTTCAACTACCTGGGCCGCGACCGAACCTATCGAACAGAAGGCGGGTTGACCGCCGAGATCTATGCAACCGAAAAGCTTCGAGCTCTGTTCATGCAAGGGGCAATCCAGGAGGACAAGAGCAAGGCGCTGCTTGTCTTCAGCCCGAGCACCTTCAGTCAGCCGATGACGTTCAACTTTTACGAGCGCGGTGGCTTGACGTCCTGGTCCTTGCCCGTTTCTCTCGTATGGCCTTCAGGTGGCCTGGCGACGGAAACCAAGGACGTTCGCTGCAAGATCGCCGAGCGAGTGGTCGAGGATCTCGTTTCCGATTTGACCGAGAACATTCGCCGGCGAGAGGCCGACCTGCTTGGAAAGAACAAAGTGTACGACTTCTGGTACGAGGCTGAGAAGACGGGCAGGACTCAGGAGACCAGCTACTCTCTCCTTCGACAGCCTGGCGGCGACATTCAACTGAAGGGAACGGTCATGATCCAGAAGAGATCAGCGGGGTCAGAGACGTACATGCGCAAGTGCAGGATTCTGGATGCCAATCAGGGCACACCGTTGATTCCCGACCTGCCTTTCGGCGACCCTCGGGAAGAACGACGAGAAGGCATACCCGTGCTTGTCTATGAGGTGGATGCCTTGGTGCCCCGGACCGGCCAGGATGTCAAGCTCCTTCGACTCGAGTTAATCGACGGCAGTCCGATTCCAATTACACGTTCCTACACCTTGGGCGTCATCGATCCCTCACCTTCCTCCTCAGAAGGCTGATTGCCTCAGATGATGGTTCTCAACCATGAGTTTGAATACCACTCCAAAACGGCACCTTCAAGCAGGGGTTTCTTCATGAACATCAGACCAAGCTGCTCTCTGCAGAATCGATCCAACCTGCTGGAAATCTTCCTCTTGCTGACTCTGCACGGATGTGGAGGAGGCACAGCCGTCTTTCTCCTGGAGGACAGCAACGACTCCCACACCGGCCTCGGCCCCGCCATCACCGGGCTGTCGATCTCGAGCCTGGAAAAGTCGCCAGCAATGCTTCAGTTCAACGTGCGCAACGAGCCACAACAAGTTGCCGTCCGCTACGACCTGGGAGCAGCCACGTCCTCCGATGCTGATGAGACCCTACCGCTCGCGACGCTCGTTGACACGAATATGCAGCCCCTCCCCAACCCTCTGTTCCTTTCTGAAGGCGAGAAAACGCTGCTATGGAACTTCGAGGCCGACTTCGAGACTGACCGTGTGGACGACGTGATGGTTCTGGTGCAGGGTGAAGGTGGTGCAAAGGCGGAGATGCCCGAGGTCCAGCTTGGAAATGGGCTTCCGGTGATCCTCGATCTGAGTCTCGCAGACAGTTCCATGGACGAATACTTTGGTGAGATCGAGCTCAAGCTGAATGTCATGGATTCTCCTGAAGACTCGCTTGACGCTGATTCTGTCGAGGGATTCATCTTCGAGTACCGCATCGATGGCAACTCAAGCTGGACCACAACTCAACGTGTGCAGGTGGAAGAGGACACCGATGCAGCTCACTATTCATTGACCTGGGACAGCGGCAGGGACCTCGAAGGCAAGGATGTCTCTGCACGCTTTCGAGTCACTCCAACGGAGATCGTGGACCAAGCCAAGGAGAAGGGTAAGCCTGAGGCGATCAACGTCCGGGTCGACAATAATCAGCCCCCGGCAATCGTGCCCGATACCGTTGGATTCGCCGTGAGTCAGGACCGTAGAGGTGTCCTGGCGCTGGGCTTCTCGATTTCCGACATCGAGCAAGACGAAACCAACTTCTTCTTCCAATGGCGAGGCCCAGACCAGTTTTTCTTCGATGAGGAGCTTGTACTTCCAGAGGATTTGATCGAGATTCAAGAGATTCTCTCCGATCCAGCAATGAGGAAGGCAAAACAGATCTGCGGAGAAACTCCCTTTTCCTATCGTGGCAGAATCTCCCTGGACGTGGCGGGACTGGATTCGACCCGGCAGGTCCGACTTCCCGAGCTTGCGGCAGGCGCCGCTGGAATTCTCAGCACTGATCCTTCGAGGACTGGGGAGAACCCGATCGAAGGGCGAAACCTGGAGCTTCTGCGCGGTTCTCAGCTCTCTAAAGTCGTCTCAGGGAGCTGGTCGGAACCAATCGGCGGGAGTCCGTTTGCAGAACCCTTCGGCGACGGCACCACCTGCATTCTCCTGGACCAGGAAGGTTCCGCCTGGCAATTGCGCCGGATTCATGTGGCCACGGGTGAGCTCATTCAACGATTCGGTATGTCTGGAATGCCGGAAGAGTCGAGAGCGCTCGACCTGCTTGCCGGTCAGGACAAGGGTCTGGTTGCAGTGAACTACAACGGTGATCAGTGGCGAATCTATCGAGTCGCCCTCGAGGAAGATGTCGAGTCTGAGCTTCTCTACGACTCGATGGAGGACATCTTGTCAGGAAAGGTAGAGGCGGGCACGGTGCGCGACGTCCTTTCTCTCAGTGAATCGACCGCGCTCGTGACCATCGACGGGAAATCAACAGGCTCGCTGGTATTGATCGACTTCTGTCCAGGCGGCGAAGATCCTGAAGATTCAGAGGACTGTGACCAAAGCCTGGCGACCACGCTGCTGCGGAATCTAGAGACCCCATCAGGGATGGCCGCAGATCCGTTCCAGCCGCAGGTGGTCTACCTCGCAGAGCGGGACCGCGATCGAGTGCTGGTCGTTCGACTCAACACTTTGAGCGGATTCCCCCTCTCCACGTCGTCCGAGAACCCGTGTCAAGAGATTCCCTTTCCAGGGCCTGATGCCATTTCTCTGGAAGACGCTGGCGCGAGGCTGCTCGTCGTCTGTGACGACGATGGAGACGGTGTTAGTGACGACCTGCGGGGGCTGCAGCTCAACCGCGCTGATCATTCTTCGTTTTCGATCGCGATCATCGATGCGGCCGGGAACGAGATCGAGGACGCGCCGCTGCATGGCGTCGAGACGGGTCCTGACGATCTCCGGCTGCTAACGCTCACGCTGGGCCAGACTCCCGCGGTGGCGGCAGGCGGCGGGGTCGAGCAGATCTCCGTGATTGCCGAGTACGACCCGTGGACTCAGATCGCCACGGTCGAAGCGCCTTTCCAAGCGGCTCTGAATCTGGAGAGCTGGCGCCTGCGAGACGGGGCGCAGAGCATCGAGGGGCTCTGTCCTGGAAACTACGTGTTCGGATGGGACTCGACCGAGACCGAGGGGACCGCCTCCCAGGTGTTTGTCCGGGCTTTCGCTTTCGACAAAGATCTTGGGGCCGAAGTCGATTTCGGCGACGTTGCGAAGAAGCTGTCCGGAATCTTCGCTCCTTCCAGAGCGAACCCTCTGTCTTCCGGTGCCGGAACCAAGAGCGTCGCCTGCGCCGACCTCAACGGCGACGGCGCCCTCGACCTGGTGTGTGCGAGTCCAGGCGAGGAGGATTTCCCGGACGACGACAGCGTGAGGATCTTTTTTCAGCAGGCGACTCCCGGGACCTTCGATGAAGGGTCCACCTCCCTCATGCTCTTCGACGACCCCGAGGATCCCGGGGACGATGCGACCATGCCTACCTTCGTGTATCCCGCGGACCTCGACGGTGACGGCGACCTGGACGTCGTCTGTGCATACGAAGGCGACAAGGTTCTAATCGACAAGGATGGCGATGGAACCCCCGAGGAGTATTCGATCAGAGATGGGCTCGGAGTGTTCATTCAGACGTCTTGCGGGATCTTCGATCCCGCTCAAGCGTTCCTGATCACGGATCCGACCGATGCCGACATGGATGCACCCGACGCCATCGCCGTCGCCGATCTCAATCAGGACGGTCTCGTCGACCTGATCTCCACGAATCATCGCAGCAACAACCTGGCTGTATTCTTCCAGAACCCTGCTGAACCTTTCGGTGAAAGCTCCTTCGGCATTCCGTGCTCACTGAAAGGTGGAAACATGGCTTTCCCGATCTCCGTGGCTGCAGCGGATCTCGATGGAGACGGCCTTCTTGACCTGGTTTCCGCCAACGCACTCTCGATCGATCCAGACGACTTCAACAACCAGAAAGGTGACCTCACGGTCTTCCTCTTCGACAACAGCCCCCAAGCGGATCCGGAATGCCCGTTCGTCTTCTACGGGACTCTCGAGGACAAAAGGAACCTCCGACGTCCTGAAGGAGTGATCGCTGCCGATCTGGATGGCGACGGCGACAACGACATCGCCTGCACCAGCTCTGACACGGACCGATTGTTCCTCTACCTCCAGAGTGAGAACGAAAACGGGGACTTGATGTTCGATCAGAAGTCACTGAGCGATCCGAGCGGAGTCTCTCCGCAGCCCCTGGTCGCAGCAGACTTCGATGCCGATGGAGACAACGATCTTGCCTGCGGCAACGTGCACGGGAACAACATCTCCGTCTTCTATCAGACGAGCCCAGGCTCGTTCGCCCCCGCTGGGCAGAACCCGATCAAGGATCAGGACCAGAGAGAGCCCGAAGGGCTTGCGGCCGGAGACCTCGACGGCGACGGGGACCTCGACCTCGTCTCCGCCAACGAAGTCAGCAGCTCGCTCACTATCTTCATGAATTCGCTTCCCGGCCAGTACCTGCCCTCACAACAGAATCCGCTGTTGGATGCAAATCTCGGCCAACCGGAAAGCGTGACGGCTGCCGACCTCGACGCCGACGGTGATACGGATTTTGTGGTCGCCAGCGACGGATCCAGCTCGCTTTCGGCCTTCCTTCAGGTTTCTCCCGGAATCTTCGAACCGTCGCCGGAGAACCCCATCAACGGGGACGGAGATCCGCTGGAGGAACCTGAAACCGTAATTGCGGCAGACCTCAATGGAGACGGGCTCCTCGACCTCGTTTCCGCCAACGAGGAAAGCGGCAACGTGACGATCTATCGCCAGGACCCTCCCGGAGTGTTCATGTTGGTTCAGGAACTCTCGGGAGGGAATCTAGTCGAGCCCAAGTCGGTGATCGCCGCAGACCTCAACGGGGATGGCAGGCTGGACCTCGCAAGTGTCGACGAAAAGGCATCCCCGAAGGACGACCTGTACCACCTCACCGTCTTCCTCCAATTCTTGACCGGAGAGTTCGAGAATCCGTCCTTCGAGACCGGCGAAGGATTGCAGGCTCCCGAAGCCCTGGCTGCAGGCGATCTCGACAGTGACGGAGACGTCGACCTCGTCTGCAACATCGAAAGCGGGACGATTCAAAGTGGCCTTGCAATCTTCCTGAACGTTCCACCTCCCGATGGGAAAGATGTCTTCTTTGTTCCCTTTTCACAGAATCCGCTGGGAGGCGGCGTCCTGGAGTGCCCCGGTGCAATCGTCACTGCCGATCTCGACGGAGACGGTGATCTCGACCTTGCCTGCGCTGATGAAGATGGGAACCAGCTCGGACTGTTCACCCAACGACAGGGTGCGACCGGGATTGAATTCGATGCTCAGTACTTCACGGACGATCTCCTTGTTGCGCCCCAATCGATCACCGCCGCTGATATCGACGGTGACGGGGATATGGACCTCATCTGCGCCACCGAGGGCAATGCGCTCTTCGACGGCGGTCTTGTCCTCTTCGAACAGACCTCTCCCGGCAGATTCGAGCCGTCCAATCAGAACCCGATCACCGATCTGAGCTCGATCGAGCAGGAGTTCGTGACTGCGGCTGATCTTGACGGCGACGGCGACGTCGACTTCATCAGCACCAGTCCCGGCACCGGAGGAGTATCGATTTTCTTCAACGACGGATGACTGCGGCCTTTCGTGGTCTTCCGGCTCGGAGGAATGGACGATGCTGCATGCTGCCTTCGGCCTGGGAGAAGAGAAGTGGACAAGCTCGAGGGGTTCGCGATTCCCAAGCGGTTCGAGGTGCGAGAGGTGCTGGCCTCGGGGGACGGGGAGGTGATGTGGCGGGCGTTCGATCGGACGCTGCTGCGGGAGGTCGTGCTCAAGATGCCGGGGCCGGCGCTCGCGCAGGCGCTCAAGCGGTCGGGAGACTCCTCGCGCGCGCTGCGTGAGGCTCGCGCGCTGGCGAGGATCCGCCATCCGGGAATCGTGCGCCTCCTCGACGTCAAGGAGCTGCCGGGCGGACCCTTGCTGGTCCTCGAGCCGGTGACAGGCGAGTCACTGGCGTCCCGCCTGCAGACCCTGGGAAGGTTGACTGCCGAGGAGACCGGCCGGCTGGGATTCGGCCTTGCCGAGGCCCTGGATGCTGTTCACTCCGCATCGATCGTCCATCGCGGGCTTTCCGTGTCCTGCATCTCGATTCTTGCGAACGGTTCGCCTTGCCTGATGGGCTTCGTCCTTGCCCGTTTCTCCCAGGACTCCTTCACTGCCTCGACGACCGAGACCACCAGGACCGACTCTCTGGGGCTCGCGAACCAGCGGGAAACTCCAACGGCCGCGCCCGTTATACCCGCCTATCCGGCGCCGGAGCAGTTCAACGGAGAGAGAGCAGACCCGCGCTCGGACATCTTCGGCATTGGCTGCGTCCTCTACCGCTGCCTGACCGGCACCGAAGCATTTCCGAGCTCCGATGACACCGAATGGAAGCCTCCCAAAGACCCACGCGCGCTCGCCCCCGGTGTCTCCAAGGTACTTTCGGCCATCATCCTGCGCTGCATTGCCAAGAGCCCGCTTCAAAGGTATTCCTCGATGCGCGAGCTCGCAGATGCCCTGCGAGAGATTCTCGACCCGGAGAAGCCCAAGTCCGCTCTGGAGACCTCCCCTCGTGAGACGCAGGCATTGAAGTTCCGTCAATGGCCACTCGCCGTGTCGGTGACCGCGGCCGCCTGTGTCGTCGCGCTGGTAATCTTTCTGGTCAACTCGTCTCCTTTTCACGGGCTGCGCCCGATTCACGGCGCAGGTCGTTCACAGACCGAACCCGATGTCCTGGACGATCCCGCGCGAGTCGGACCCCACAAGCTTCAGTACGAGCACTCCCACGCGCTCCTCATCGGCATCGGCAACGCATACGAGAGAAACGGGTGGGATCCGCTCCCCAATGCGAAGTCGGACGTCGAGGAGATCGAGAAGCAGCTCCGGGCGATGAAGGACTGGGAGAACTGGGACATCAAGACGTTGCTCGATGAGGACGCCACACGCGAAAAGATCCTGAAGGAGCTCGCCAGGCTGGAGGGGCTCGCCAGTGAAGAGGACCGGATGCTGGTCTACTTCGCTGGACATGGAGAGGCGCACAAGCTCAGCGAGGACTGCGGGTGGATCGTGCCCGCGGATGGAAAGCGCTCCGAGGACGATCCTTCGCGAGACCGGTGGATCCCGTTCGATGACCTCGAGAAGTTCGATCGCTTCAAGGCCAAGCACATTCTCCTGGTGATGGACTGCTGCTACGGCGGACGTCTTGGAGCCCTTCGCTCTCCCGCCTCTGCGCAGGACTACCGGGAACAATTCCTGACGCACAAGGCCCATATCGTCATCTCCTCGGGAAACCGGCACGAGCCGGTCTCGGACGGGAAGCAGGGCGAGAACTCTCCCTTCGCGAAGGCTTTGCTCGGAGTTCTGCAAAGACCGGAAGCGGCGATCACCTCGAGCATGCTGCACGCACTCGTTCAGGACAAGATGATCGGGAAGGCCAGCCAGCATCCGGAGATCAAGAAGACCCCTGAAACGAGCAGCGGAGAATTCGTGTTCTTTCTCAAGCCGAAGTCTTTCTGATCCTTGCGGCTCCGCCCGCAGGAGGTCGAGGTGCCGCCCCCTCCTGTCCGCGGATGACATAATCCCCTCCCCATGCCACCCCTCGTCCTGACGACGCGCCGTTCGCACCAGTGCACGATCGAGATCGAATCCGGCCTCCATGAGAAGATCGGCGAGAGACTGAAGCAGCTCCGGCCCGCCCCGCCGCTTGCCGCCCTGGTCAGCGACCGTGATGTCGCGCCGCTGTGGCTCGGCCCGATCGATAAGGCGATCAAGACTGCCGGCATCCGGACGCTGCGATCGTTGATCCCGGTCGGCGAGGCGGCCAAGTCGCTCACCTTCGTCAGCCACCTGTGGGATCGATTCATCACCGCGGGCCTGGACCGGGACGGCGTGGTCGTGGCCGTCGGCGGCGGCGTCGTCGGCGACGTCGCTGGCTTTGCTGCCAGCACCTTCAAGCGCGGCATCCGCCTCATCCAGGTGCCGACCACGCTGCTCGCCCAGGTGGACTCGGCCATCGGCGGCAAGAACGGCATCAACCGCAGCACCGGCAAGAATCTCGTGGGCACGATCGTCCAGCCGCAGCTCGTCCTGATCGACCCGTTGCTGCTCCACTCGCTCCCCGACCGCGAGGTCCGCTCCGGCCTGGGTGAAGTCATCAAGTACGGCCTCATTCGCGACCCCAGGATCCTCGACCTCCTGGAGACCGTTCCCAACGTGGAGTCGCTGTCCACGACTCCGGCCAAGCTCGAGGAGTTGATCCACCGCTGCGTGGCGGTCAAGGTCGACATCGTCGCCAAGGACGAGCTCGAAATGGGGGAACGCGCGGTCCTGAACTTCGGCCACACCGTCGCGCACGCCCTCGAATCAGCCCATGGTTTCACCGGCATCACCCACGGGGAGGCGGTCGGCATCGGCATGCTCGCGGTGACGTTTCTTTCGATCGAGCTTGGGCATTGCGACGCGGATCTCGCCTCCCTGCTGTCGCGCCTGCTGCGCAAATTCGGCATGCCGACGGGATCAACGACCCCACCCACAGCCCTGCTCCCTCTCCTGCAGCACGACAAGAAGCGCGCCGCCGGGCGCAATCGCTGGGTGCTCGTAACCCGGCCTGGTGAAACCCGCATCGTCGAGGACCCGCCCGTCGACAGCCTGATCAAGGCCCTCGAGGCCGTTCATCAGCCCTCGTCCGAGCCGCCCGCGGACTCCCCTCCCGGCGCCACCGAAGTTTCCTCGTAACCATTGCTGGTCAGGCACGCCTCGTTCCCAAGACGGCGCGGCCGCGCGATGAAGCCCGGCCAGGGCATCATGAGGCGTGAGTCATCATTCATCAAAGCCGCAGGATTCAGAACGCGACCGCGCCGCACCTTCGCGTCGATGGACAAGCCTCCTCCAAAGGCCCCTGTTCCATCGATCCGTCCATCCTTGCTCATCGTCATGAGGCTCTCCGACCCACGCCTTCAGCACGCACTCTCGGTGGCTCTGGCAGTTCCAGACCTGCCCGATCTCACGGAGCTGTGGAGCTGGGCGGCCAGGGACGGCGATGCCGCGCCAGAGTCCTGCCCCGGAATCTCGAAGGAACTGCGCGACCGCCTCCAAGACCTTCATCGAACCGGCTCGGTCGTCGAGGAGTTGCGCCGTGCCGAGCTCCTTTCCCTGGAGCTGATCGCATGGACGGAGGATCACTATCCCGCGGCACTGCGCGACCTCCGGGCTCCCCCGCCGGTCCTGTACCTTCGCGGCCGCGGCCCCTGGCCGCCGGTCGAGCCAGTCACGATCGTCGGTGCGCGTCGCTCGACGCTTTCCGGACGCGATTTCGCCGCCCGCCTGGGTGAGGACGTCGTTCTGCGCGGAGCCAGCGTGCTGTCGGGCCTTGCATTGGGGATCGACCAGGCCGCCCTCGCCGGCGCCCTTCGCGGCGGCGGCAACGTCTACGCCGTTCTCGCCTGTGGTGTCGACCGCGTGTATCCGCCGGGCGCTGAACGCATGGCACGCGACATCCTCGAGCGCGGGCGACTCATCTCGGAGATGCCGCTCGGGATCCCGCCGTTGCGCCACCACTTTCCCCGCCGCAACCGCATCCTGGCGGCGTTTCCCCGCGCGGTCCTGATCGTCGAGGCGGACTTGAGGAGCGGCTCGCTGATCACCGCCGGACACGCCCTCGAGCTGGGCCGCGAGGTGTTTGCCGTTCCCGGCTCGATCGACCAGCCGACCAGCCGCGGAACCAACCGCCTGATCCGCGACGGCGCCCAGCCATTGCTCGAATGCGAGGACCTCGACTTTCTCCTGCCGCCTCGCCCGCGCCTCAAGAGCAACGATGCTCTCCTTGCCTGCTTGAAGTCGCCGCGCACCGCCGAAGATGCTGCCAAGGAACTCTCCCGCCCCATGGACGAGATCCTGCTAAGGCTCGTCGATCTCGAGCTCGACGGCAAGGTCGAGAGACTCGGCGTCGGACTGTACCGCGCAAGGAGCTAGCCGTCATTCCCGCGAAAGGTACTCCGTCATTCCCGCGAAAGCGGGAATCCAGGCCCTTGCGGCGGGCGGGCGCACACCCCTGGATTCCCGCGAAGAGTAGCCGTCATTCGGGCAAAAGCGGGAATCCAGTTTCATGGACGGCAGGCGCGCGCAAAGTGAACGGTCGCCCGGATCATTTACGAATGGCTTCCGGACCGAAAGGTCACAACCACTCGGCAAGCAGCCAGCCGCCGATTCCAAAGATCAGGATCGACAGCACCGAGAAGAACGCGGCGCGCTGCAATCCGACTCGCACGATCTCGCCGACACTTTCGCGCCGCAGGCCGTTGTAGACCAGAGAGACCAGCGTCACCAGCAGCACGAACAGAGCCAGGTGCTGCAGCAGGGGTTCCCAGCGGACCATCATTCAGCTCCGACCCGGAGGAGAAGTGCGCGGGTAGGCCGTCTCGTAGACGTCGACGATCACGCACACGTTGAGCAGACCCGCCACGGAAGTGAACAGCACTCCCGCGTCGACGAACACCAGGCTGCTGTCGAGCTCGAGGCCTCTGGTGAGCAGCAGCGCAGGCACCGTCGCCCCGGCGTAGAAGCCCTGAGCCAGGAGATAGATGCCGAAGTTCTCGTAGCTGACGTCGCGGAAGTCACCCAGCCACAACCCGAAGATGTAGGTGAACGAGACCAGCAGGAAATAGAACCAGGCCTTGTGCCGGCGCTCGAGCAGGGCATGACCAAGTCCCGGAAACCACCACGTCAGGATCATCCCCAGAAACACCTTGACGCCCGGAGGTGCTTGCGCGGTCTTCATGGGTGCGTGGGCAAGGTTCATCGTCGCGATGCTCTCCGCTCCTCTGCTCTCGTTGTCGGTTCCGGCCGCTCCTCTTCAGCCCGGCGGGCCGCAGAGTCTAACCCGGAAAAAAGCATGACGCACGACCGTGACCATCCCTGCCACGCGTATGGAACCCAAGCCGCTGCGCTCCAGGCATTCTGCATAATCCTCAGTGTTGCGAAAAAGAGCTGCAATGCAGCAGCCGGATCGCCGTTTTGCGGCGATCCGCAGCTGATTGCAGCGGGTTGTCCGTGGGCGGCCGCAGTTCACCTTTTGTGCAGTCGTGTGACTTCGATCCACGAGGACGGAATCCGCGTTTCTCCGGGCCCATTCTCCACGCCCTGGTATGCAGGTCGTCCAGGTTTTGAAACATAGGGGTAATCTGCAGCCTTCCTGCCACCGGCACGGACGCGGACTGGAGTTTTTTCGAGACTCTCTCACCGATGAGCCCGGCATCCCCCTTCCATGAAACGCTGGTGCGCGTGCGCTACGCGGAGACCGACCAGATGGGTGTCGCCCATCACTCGGCGTACATCGTGTACTTCGAGCTGGGCCGCACCGACATGATGCGCGCGCACGGGCTCAGCTACGCGCGAATGGAACGGCGGGGAATCCTCCTTGCCGTCGCCGAGGTCGGCCTCAAGTACCGAGCACCGGCGAGGTTCGACGAGACGCTCCGGGTGCGCACTCGCCTCACGGAGGTCGGGCGGGTGCGCGTTCAGTTCGACTACGAGATCTTGCGCGAAAACGAGGAGGTCGTATGTACCGGCTTCACCGTGCTGGCGTGCGTTGACCGCGATCTCCGTCCGCGCCGCCTCCCGGAGGAGGAGCAGGGTCGGATGCTGTCACTCTGCAGGCTGCTCGCCAAGGAATAGGCCTTACCGCATCTTCGGCACCGCCGCTGGCCGGCAGCGGCCGGTCTATTCGACCCGACTCGCTCGGCGCCGGTCGCGCGCCTGACGCCAGCGTTCCTCCGCCTTGCGCATCGCGATCCGGTGAGGCGGCACTCCCATCTTCATCGACTCCATCACGATGTCGAGCAAGGTCGCCCGCAGTCTCTCCATCGGCCGGTCACTCTCCTTTTGGTCGAGCATCTTGGCGCCGCCGGCCATGACCGCCCCCGCATTGGCGATGAAATCCGGCGCGTACAGGATGTTGCGCCGCGCCAGCTCGTCCCCGCACTCATCGTCCTCAAGCTGATTGTTGGCCGCACCGGCGACCACCCGGCAGCGCAGGCGGGGAATCGTCTCCTTGTTGATCACGCCTCCGACCGCGCACGGCGCGAACACCTCGCACTGCACGTCGTACAACGCCTCCGGCGACACCAGCGTCAGGCCGATGTCGTCCACCGCCCGGTCGGCGTGCGACGCGTCGGTATCGCAGGCGATGACCTCCGCACCCAGCTTCGCGACACGCATGGCGAGCCGAAGACCCACTCCTCCCAGTCCCTGGATGGCGATTCGAACTCGATTCCACTCGGAGATTCCGAGCACGTCCAGGCACGTCCCGGCGCACACGAACACTCCTTCCGCCGCCATCTCATCCAGAAACTCACAGGAGATGCCGGCCGCGGTGGTGACGTACGACGTCGTCGCAGCCACTTCGCGAAGATCCTTGCTGGTCGTCCCCAGGTCCCGCGCGGTCCTCAGGCGCCCCCCGAGCGACTCGATCCTCGACCCCAGGGCACGAAAGGCTGCGCCGCGTTTCATCTGCGGCTGATCGAGGACGACCACTTTTCCTCCGCCTGCCGGCAGGCCGGACAAGGCGCACTTGTGGGTCATGCCCCGGGCAAGTCTCTTGACGTCCTCGACCGCCTCCATCCGCGACGAATAGGAGCAGGTCCGAATCCCACCCAGTGCGGGACCCAGGGAAGTGTCGTGAATCGCAGCAACCGCCTGAAGCCCAGATGCCGGGTCCGACCAGAACAGAATGTCCTCGAACTCGGGATCGAGCAGCTCAGCGTGCACGTGCTCCATGGGCAGTTTCTCGAGGAAAGAGCCGGGCATACTACCGTTCGACCCGGCCTCCGCTTCTTCTCCCCGGCGAGGAAGCTGTTCTTGAGAGCCGGTCCGTCGCGAGAGCCCAGCCGCGAAAAACCTGGCCCGGTTCATGCATGAACAGTGTGCTCACCACACTGTGCATCCATGAACAAACCGTCGATCGGTCGGAGCTTCGAGAAACCATCGCAAGCAGCCCTCGCGTAACGTGTTGCGACAAACTGTCCCCGATGTTCATGAATCATCCCGGCGAGCGAGGATCGTGGCGCAAGACAGTTCCTGGATCCGGGGAAGAGCCGACGGGTCCCAGGAGTCTCTATTGCCACTCTCGTCCGGGTTCGAGATGCCCCGCATCGAAGAAGGAGCCATCGAATGAGTCCATCGCGATCCTGCTTGCCGGCGACGCTTCTGTGCTGCCTCTACTGGCTCCCACTCTCTGGTTGTGGAGGCACGCCGAAAAGAGTGGAGACGCCCATGACCGAGGCGGAGCGGGAGGAGTATCTGCAGCGCCAGAAGATCCCCTCGAACCTCGGCCGGATCGACCATCGACCCACCCTGTTTCTCACTCTCGACCAGAACCTGCGGAGCTGGCGCACCCTCGCCGCTACCGCGACGACGGAGAACCAGCAGGAAAGGGAGAGTTTCGAGGCGGCGCTCACGCGCCTGGTGTACAACAACTTCGACGCCATCCTGACGGAGCTCGACAGCGGCGATCCCGAGTTTCGCATCACGGCCGCCGCCGCCCTCGGTTTCTCGAAGATCCCGGCGCCCGACGAGCCCGGGGGCAATCCGGATTTCCCTCCGATTCATGGGCGCGCCCTCGATCCTCTTCGCAAGGCTCTCGATGAAGGGGACGACCGGCTGACTCGCAACGCGCTGCTCGCTCTCGCCCTGATCTCCACTCCCGACTCCGGAGTCGACCCGCAGATCTTCCTGGAGATGATCGTCGGCCATCACGACGAGGACATCCGCGCCAACGCCGCGATGGCATTGTCGAAGATCCTCACCCCGGCGAATACCACCGCCGCCCTGCCCGTGCTGTACGCCGCGCTCGACGACTCCTCCGCAAAGGTCCGACTGCATGCCGTCAACGGCCTGATCGCGCTGAACGAAAAAAGCTCCCTCGGCCGCCTGCTCCTGAGCTACGACACCGACTCGAGCCCGCACGTGCAGGCCAACGCGGCGCGCGCCCTGGGGCTGCTCGGAGATCGCAAGGCGATCCCCGCCCTGATCCGCGGCCTCACCTCCAAGTACTCCATCATCCGTGTGTCCACCTATCTGTCGCTGCGCCGGATCGTCGGGGAGGACCTGGGACACAAACCCGAGCCGTGGCAGAAGTGGGTGGACAAGAACTTGAAGTCCTGACCTGCGGCTCCCGCCCGGCGACGCAGCCGGGCTCGTTTCAACGATCGAGCACTCGGTTCAGCGCCCGGCCGGCCCACCAGGCGAGTCGATGGAACGGAACTCGAAGGGCAAATCGGCGGGCGGTCGCGCGCCATCGAGCTCGCCACTCCTGAGCTTCATAGGCTTGGAGGAACCGACCCATCTCGGCACGGCTGACCTTCCCGGGAAACAATCCTTCCTTGACCAGCGAGCGGAACAATCGCTCGAAGTTTTCGATGACCGATCGCGGTTCGAGGTCCGCCACGACCCTCGACCCGTCGAGGTCGAGGATCCAGGCGCGATCGAGGCTGTTCCTTTCGACCAGGATGTTCCGCGGATGGAGGTCGACGTGGAACACGCCGGCCTGATGAAGCGCGCGCACCAGAGACGCGCAGGCTGCGATCGATCGGCGGCGGCGCCTGGATCCCGGCTCCTCGTTTCTCAGCGCCTGCAGAAGGTCGACGGCCTCACCGATCTGCTCGGTGCAAAGCTCCAGGTGAACGCAGGCGGACAGCCTCGAGCTCCTCCGAACCCGCCCGAACACCATCTTCGCCGTCGCCACGGCGTGCCTCTCCAGGTGCAGGATGAGCTCGATCGCGCGCAGGAGCCGCCGCGAACCGAGGTAATGCGCGCCCAGGACGGGTCCAAGAATCCCACCATGCCGCAAGGTCTTGACGAGGAGCGGAACCCTTCCGGGCAAGTCGATCTGAACCAGGCTGCCGCGACCCATTCGGCCCCGGTCGTGAGCCACCTCGAGCTCAGCGAGCGCGACGTTGCGCAGCGCGCCGGCTTCGACCAGGGACCGAGCGACGTCTTCCCGTGCGTACAATTCCACGCAGCCGTCGTCGCTCCTAAACCTCGAAAGGTTCGTGTTCGGCCGTTCAGCCACGGATGCCCTCTCCCATCGATCATCCCCGACGCATTCTAGTCGTGCGCCTGAGCGCTCTGGGCGACGTTCTGTTCGCGCTGCCCGCCGTCGAGGCATTGCGGCGCGCGCACCCGGATGCGCTCATCGACTGGCTGATCGAGGACCGGGCTGAGACGATTCTCGATCTCTATGGAGAAGTGAATCGTCGCATCGTGTTCCCGCGAGCTCGCTGGTTACAGCTGGCGGCAAAGCCCTTCCGATGGCCACAAGCCCTCGGTCTGATGGCCGGTCATCTGGTCGCGGTCGTGCGCGAGCGTTACGACATCGTGTTCGACTTCCAGGGCAACCTGAAGAGCGGCCTGCACGTCCTGCTGTCGCGGGCACCGGTCAAAGCCGGCTTCGAGCGCCGGCACGGCAAGGAGCTCAGCCACTTTGCGAGCAATCTGCACGCGCGACCGGATCCGAGGATCGTGCATCGCATCGACAAGGGAATGAGCCTGGTGCGCGCCGCCTACCCGCAGATTCCAAAGGAGCCTCCCCGGCCGTCGCTCAAAGTGAGCGCCGCCAGCGAGTCCGCCATGCGGACCGCGCTCGGGGATTGCGCGGCGAAGGACGGCTACTTCGTGCTGCATCCGGGAACCAGCCCGTTTGGCGCGTTCAAGCGCTGGCTGCCCGAGCGTTTCGCGCACCTGGGTGACCTCCTGACCGAGAGCACGGGACTCCGCGCGGTGATCACCTGGGGAGCCGGCGAACGCGAGATTGGCGAACGCGTCCTCGGATGCATGAAGAGGACGGGAGCGTTGCTGGCTCCCAGGACCCGGTCCCTGGTCGACCTCGCCGCGATTCTCAAGGGCGCGAGGCTGATGGTCGGCAGCGACTCCGCTCCCTTGCATCTCGCCGCGTTCCTCGGGACCCGGGTCGTCGCACTGTTCGGACCGAAGGACCCCAGAATCTACAGTCCCCGGTTCGCGCCCCACCGCGTGGTGCGAACCTGGTTGCCGTGCAGCCCGTGCGAGCGGCGGCGCTGCCCGGATGCGTTCTGCATGGAAGAGATCTCCGTGCAGCAGGTGACGGAGGCGGCGCTGTCCCTTCTCGACGAATCCCGCATGGCAACCGCACTCGTGTAGGGAGGTGGCGGAAAGGTGGGTGTAAGGGTCGGCGAAGCGGCACCCGGTTTCGAGTGCCCGGCTCACGACGGCAGCGTCGTGTCTCTTGACCGCCTGCGCGGTCGCAGTGTCGTTCTGTTCTTCTACCCCAGGGATGAGACCTCGATCTGCACGAAGGAGGCCTGCGGGTTCCGTGATTCCTACGAGCGATTCAAGGAGCTGCAGGCAGCGGTGTTCGGCGTGAGCGCCGACGGCCGTCGCTCGCACCAGGCATTTGCCGGCCGCCATCGACTTCCGTTCCTCCTACTCTGCGACGAGGACCGCGTGCTGAGGCGCAAGTTCGGGGTGAAACGGCTGCTTGGACTGTTCGACGGCCGAGAGACCTTCGTCATCGATGAGTCCGGCATCGTGCGCCACGTCGTGCGCGCCGCGTTTTCCGCGGGTCGGCACGTCGAGGAAGCGCTGCAGACGCTGCAGTCCCTCGCAGCGAAGCGCAAGGCTCCGATCACGGGTTCTGGATGACCCTGTGGTAGCGGCCGGGCTCCCGCAGCTCGGCCTCGAGCGACTCTTGGGTCCCATCCGGCCAGCGCACCAGGACCTCGTCGACGCGCGTGGCATCCCCGAGGCCGAACAGCAGCCGCGTGTCGTTGTAGGCGGCATACGACGAGATGCCGCGCACCTCCTCTATCTGCGACCGGCCGTTCGACCGGACGGTGAGGCGCGCACCGATCGCCTGTTGATTGAGACCACGCGCCCGCAGCGAGTAGCCGATGAAGGCTCTGCCCCGGCCGCCGAGCCGGCTTTTGTTCTCGAGGATGGCGGGCCGGTCGGCCCAGTTCGCGATGACCACATCGAGGTCACCGTCGTTGTCCAGGTCCCCGACGGCAAGACCACGACCGACGTGGGTCTCGGCGAAGTACCGACCCGCCTCCCTGCCCGCGAGCACGAACTTGGCGCGCCCGAGATTCCGGTAGAGCTGCGCGGGCTGCGCGAAGCTCTGGGTCTTGTCGTACAGGCTGATGTTGTCCATCACGTGGCCGTTGGCGAGGATCAGGTCCTGGTCCATGTCGAGGTCGTAGTCGAAGAACTCCGCGCCGAAGCCCACCATCAGGTAGGAATCCCGGGCCAGGCCCGCGAAGTCTGTCTCGTCGACGAACAGATCGCCGTCGTTGACCCACAGGGTGTTGGTCTCCTTGGCCATGTTTGCCGAGAACAAGTCGAAGTCGCCGTCCTCGTCGACATCGGCCGCGTCCGACCCCATGCATGATTCGTTGCGGCCCATTCCGTCCTGGGCCACTCCCATCGTGAAGCCGACCTCGACGAAGCGGAGACCCCCGTCGTTGCGCCACAGGAAATTCGGCGTGGCATCGTTGGCTACGTACAGGTCGAGATCGCCGTCACCGTCGTAGTCGAAAGGCACGAGCGCCAGCCCCTTTCCGTCCGCGCCTGCCATGCCTGCATCCTTGGTGATCTCGGTGAATCGCAGAATGCCGGTCTGCGCCAGGTCGTTGCGGTAGAAACGATCGCACTGCCCCGGAAACGCGTCCGGGTGACAATAGGCGAGGTATTCCGGACCTCTCTCGATCTCACCGCAGGGCTTGGGGTTGCGAACGTCGTACTGGATGTAGTTGGTCACGTAGACGTCCAGGTCGCCGTCCTGATCGAAGTCCGCGAAGCACGCAGCGCTCGACCAGTCGTCGCCCGCGAGCCCGCTCGCAGCGGTCATGTCCTCGAAGCGACCGCGGCCGTCGTTGACGAGGAGGGTGTTGGGACCGTAGTTGCACAGGTACAGATCGTGGTCACCGTCCCCGTCGACGTCCGGGCAGGCCGCGCTGAAGGTGTAGCCGCCCTCGCCTGCGTTCGTCGCCTCGGTCACATCGACGAACTGGAAGTCTCCAAGGTTCCGGTACAGCCGGTCCAGGTACGGACCGTCCGGGGAGGGGTGCCCCGGCAGCGGCTCACCTTGACAGAAATACAGGTCGAGCCTGCCGTCGCCGTCGTAGTCGAGCAATGAGACGCCGCCGGAATTGATCTCGACGAACAACTTCTGACCGAAGCCTCCGGTCCGCTGCACGAACTGGACGCCGCTGGTCGCGTGTCGCGAGACGAAGGCTTCCTCCCTCGTCGGAACGCGCGGATCGCTGCAGCCGCTGAACCAGAGACCGGCAATGCAGACGATCCGACGGAGCACGATGGCGGCGCACCAAGCTCCCGCCGACCCGCACCGGAGCACGCAGCGAGACCAGTCAGCGATCATCGAATCCAGGGATTCATTCCCCGTCGCCGGCCGGCGAGCTCGAATCGATCTGGCGGATCAGGTCGGCGTAAACCGCCTCCTTTGCGCCGGCAGCGCGCATAAGGTCCGCGGATGCCCGGGCGCCGGCGGAGTCTCCGATCGCCAGAAGACAGCCGGCCTGGAGGAAAAGGGCCTCGGTGTCCGAGGGCTGGTCCTTCAAGTACGACTCAAGGTCCTTCAATGCGTGGTCATGACGCCTGGCCTGCGCCAGCTCACGGACCAGAAGGAGTCGGGCGCCTTTGAACTCGGGATAGGCCTCGATCAGCCTGCTTCTCAGCTCGATGCGCCGCGGATGATCGTTCGCGAAGCCGGCGGAAACATCGTCTTCGAACGGCTGCAACAGCTCGAAGATGGTCTGCTCGCGGGCGGCCTCGTCGGTTCGCTGAAGTCGTTTCAGCAGTCGACAGCGGATGAAGTGCAGCTCCGCGCTCCTGGGAGAGGTCTCGAGGGCGGTGCGGATGGCCGATTCCGCCGGGTCGAACCGGTCGAGCTTTTCGAGGATTTGTGCGCGCCAGGAATGGAATTCGGATTCGTCGGCGACGATCGCGAGCGCTGCGTCGATGGCGGCCAAGGCTTCGCTGAATCGGCCCTCCTGGAACTCGAGGATCGCCTCGCTCTGGCGGAGCAGTGCCCGCAGCGGCTCCGAGAGCTCCGACTCGGCCTTCCGGAGACTCTCGATCAGCGCACGGGATCGCGATCGGTCGCCGAGGAGCACACGCGCGCGCGCCTCGTTCAGCTCGATTTCGCGAAGCACGCCCGGCTGGTGGATCTCCTTCTCCACCAGGGTGGGGTCGAGCACGCGCAGTATCCGAAAGCTGCGCAGCGCGACCAGCGCATTCTGCTGTGGACCGCGCTGCAGACTCGTCGTCCCCATCAGGTACAGCGCCACGGGGTTTCCCTCATCCGCCCTGAGCGCCTTCCCGAAACTCTGGGAGGCCTTTTGAAGTCGCCCCGCCATGTAGTGTTGAGAACCCTCGGCGATCTGCTTCCGGGCCTCTTCGACGTCGCCGCGCGCGGGCACCGCGATCGGATCCTCGAGTGTCTCGCGCAATGGGTCGTGCGTACCCGCTGCGGGTCTCTGCGCGTTCGCCTCAGCGGACGGAGCGCCCGTCGATGACTTCTCGCCGCATCCGGCCCCGAGGGCGAGCACCACCCAGAGCTCCGGCCCTGCCAGAAGGGATCTTTCTGCCACTCTTCTCTCTTTCGATGGAATCTGCCTTAGGGGTCCGCGCAAGAATAACTTCCCATCCTGGGCGCCCAGCTTCACACCATCTTCGCCCTCTCCTCAATCGCGAATTCCTCGGCGTATCAACCAATACACCGCTCGCTGCGCTCGCTGCCCGGATTCGCTCAATCGTCAAGGACGAACCTGGCGCAAATCTGAGCACCGAGAACGGGAAGTTATTCTTGCGCGGACCCTAAGCCCTCAGGTTTCAGGAGCCGGATCCGGCCTCGGCCGGCTCGACGCCGGACGGTGAATCGGCGCCCGGCTGCGCCGGGCTCAGCAACCCCTTGAGGACCGTGTCCTCCGGAACCCAGCGGGTCGCGACCTTTTCGATGACGCGCACTCGATTCTTGGCGTCGACACCGAGCTTGACCTGCCACGCCAGAACTCCGAGCATCTCCTGCGATTCTCCTCGCGCAAGCCCCGTTCGATGCTCGACGATCAAGACGTGGTTGCGCACCTGCGACGTCTCGGAGCCGTCCGGATCGACCGCGACCACTCCCGGCGCCGTCGCATGGTACGTGTCCGCGCTGAAGCCCGGCTGCGCCGGCAGCTCGCCGGCCGGAGCCGTTGTCGAGGGGTCCAGGATCCACGGCGATTCGGTGACGACGATTCCGGCACGCTCGGCACGGATCCTTCGGGCCTGGATGAAACGCACCGGGATCGCACCGCTGGTCTCGGCCCGTTGCAGCACGAACGCGTACACGATCATCTCGTCCAGGGCGCTCAGTCCCGAAGGGTGGCCTACCGGGAAGTGCGGCAGCCGCTTCAGTGACTCCGGCGTGGACGAATAGAAACAGAAGAAGCCAACGTCCGCAATCGGCTCGCGCACCAGCCGATTGAGCTCGACCCGATCGTAGCTGCGGAAGATCGACTGCTCGAGGACTCCGTCGACATTGGCGCTGCGCAGGAGCTGGCCGCGATTGGCCAGCACCTTTTCGTCCAGCTCCATGTACCCGGTCAGGTACTCGAAGTCCGAGGCCTTCTCCTTGTGTCCGGCCGAGGTGGCGACGGTCCACAGCCTCTGTTCGTAAACCATGAGCAGCCGGCGCAGCATTTCGGCCGCCTTCTCTCCGATCGCCAGGGCGTCAGCGCGGAACTTCGCCTGGCGCTCGACGTCGTAGTTCTCGAGCTCGTCGTGGACCACGTTGAGCAACACAGGAGTCGGCAGGAGCTGGAGCTGTCTCTCGAATCCAGACCGAACCGACTCGATCTCGGCCGTGGAGGCGATCATCAGCTCGCTGATGGCCCGGTCGGTGATCGCGAGCATCAGGCGTTTGCGCTGCACCGGAGACCGCGCCTCGGCGACCCGGTCGTTTCCGGGCTCCGAGGAGCACGCGTATCCCAGGAGCGCCCCGGCGAACAGCACGGCCGGGCGCCAGAGGCCTGACTCCGCCGGCGCTCGAGATCGGGGATTGGCTCGCTCGTTCATTTCCGCCTCTTGGTTGGCTTGGCGCGCAAGGGTAAAGGTTCCACGGCGTGCCGCGTCGACGTCGGCAGGACCTCTGCGATCAGATCGGCGAACTGTTCGACGTAATGTACCCGCATCCCTTTCAGCAGGTGGGAAGGGATCTCTTCCACTTCTCTGCGATTGCCGAGCGGCAGGATGACGCGGGAGATTCCGTACCTCCTGGCGGCCAGGAGCTTGTCGCGGATTCCCCCGACCATCAGCACCTGACCGCTCAAGGTCAGCTCACCGCTCATCGCGATGCCCCGCCTCACCGGCTCGTTCAGCAGCAGTGAGACCACTGCGGTTGCGATCGTCACCCCGGCAGAGGGTCCGTCCTTGCGCACCGCCCCTGCCGGCACGTGCACGTGCAGACCCGCTCGCGCCCCGGGCAGGTCGGTGATTCCGAGCTCCCTGGCGTGGGAGTACACGTAGGAGATCGCGATGCGCGCCGACTCGTTCATCACCTCGCCGAGCATGCCGGTGATCTCGAGCGGAGTGCGCGCCTGCGGCAGCTTCATCACCTGTACTTCGAGCACCTCCCCACCGACCGGCGTCCACGCCATGCCGAGGGCCAGCCCCACCCGGGAACCCTTGCTCCAGTTCTCGGTCGTGAACCTGGGAACTCCCAGGTACCTCTGAAGGTTTCCCGGAACGATGACCACGGTCCTTCTTCGGCCTTCGACCAGATCGGTGGCGACCTTCCTGCAGATTCGTGCCAGAGCCTGCTCCAGATGACGTACACCCGCCTCGCGCGTGTACTCGTCGATGATGCGGCGCAGGGCCTTGCCCGAGACTTTCAGGTCGCGTTTGCGCAGGCCGTGGTTCTCGAGCTGGCGCGGCAGGAGGAACCGCGAGCCGATCCGGAGCTTCTCCTCCGTGATGTACCCGGACATCTCGATCACCTCGAGCCGATCGCGAAGGGCCGGCGGGACGGTGTCGAGGACGTTGGCCGTGCCGATGAAGAAGATCCCGGAGAGATCGACCGGGACTTCAAGGTAATGGTCGGAGAACTGATGATTCAGCTGCGGGTCGAGCACCTCGAGCAGCGCCGCGCTCGGGTCGCCACGGAAGTCCTGGCCGATCTTGTCGAGCTCGTCCAGCATGAACACCGGATTGATCGACCCCGCGGTCCGCAACCCGCGGATGATGCGGCCTGGCTGCGAGCCGATGTAGGTTCTCCGGTGGCCACGGATCTCCGCCTCGTCGTGCATGCCTCCCAGCGAAATGCGGATGAACTTCCTGCCGAGAGCCTCCGCGATCGAGCGTCCGAGCGACGTCTTGCCCACTCCGGGAGGACCCGTGAAGCACAGGATCGGTCCTTTGTGCGCCGGGACTTTCTGCCGGACCGCGAGGAATTCGACGATGCGCTTCTTGATCTCGGTCAGGCCGTAATGGTCGCGGTCGAGCATGCGGCGGGCAAGCGGCAGGCTGAGCTGGTCACGGGACACTTTTCCCCACGGAAGTCCGAGAACCCAGTCGAGATAGGTACGGAGCACACCCGCCTCCGGACTCTCCATCGAGATCATCGCCAGGCGCCGCAGGTCCTCCTTCACGCGATCGCGAACCACCTCCGGCAGGAGCAGCGATTCCATCTTCTTCTGGAAATCCTCGACCTCGAGCGTGCGTTCGTCCCGTTCCTCTCCCAGCTCCCGGCGGATGGCTTTCATCTGCTCGCGCAGGAAGAACTCACGCTGGCGCTTCTCGAGCTTCTCCCGGATCTCCTCCTGGATGCGATTGCCGAGGTTCAAGATGTGCAGCTCGCGCGTCAGCTCCTCGAGCACCTTCTTGAGGCGCACCTTGATATCAAGCTCGCCCAGGAGCTCGCACTTGAGCTCAAAGTTCTTCACGAAGTACGTGGCCGCGAAGTCGGCCAGAGCACCTTTGCGCTCGATGTTGAGGACGGCGATGCCGATCTCCTCGTTCGAACCGGGCGTCTCCTGAATGACCTGGCGCATCAGGTTGCGAACGCTGCGCGCCATGGCTTCGGATTCGTCGTCCTTGGGAACGACCTCGTCGGGATAGCCGACCTTGGCGATCAAGTAGGGCTTGCGCCTGAGCAGACGCTCGATGCGAAAGCGCCTGAGGCCGTGGACCAGGAGCGTGCGCGAGCCATCGGGCATCTGAAGGGAGCGCATGATTCGCACCAGGCACCCGAACGGAGCGAGATGTCGAGGATCGGGCGGCCGATCGCCCGATCCATCGGCCTTCTCGCAGACGGCCACGCCCACGAACTCGGACTGACTCTGCGCCTGGAGGACCGTGCGATCGGCCCAGGGCTCCCGCAGCAGAAGGGGCTGAGGAAGGTCCGGAAACACCACGGCCCCGGGAAGGGCGATCAGGAAGAGGTTGGCAGGAAACCGGTCGCCCGTCGGGACCAGCTCAGCCCGGGGCTTGCGCTCCGCCCCGTCGTCGGAAGCGCCCACGTCGGCAGCGCCGTCGCTCGCGGGTTCGGTCTGAGGCTCCGCCTGGCCGCCGCCGCCCGCGTTCAAGCTGCGCTCCTTGGCTCCACCTTGGCGCCCCTTCATGGAGCTGTCTCCTGGGAGTCGAAATAGGCCCGGAAATTGCCCAGTCTATCCCGGGTTCGACACCCGAATGGACTTAAGGTCGGAGAAGGCTCGATGAGCAGCGTTCGATTTCAATCAGATCGCGGAGGCAGACCGAGCAGGACCACATCGTTCCTGTTTGCAGTCTTCCTGCTCCTGTGCTCGATCGGGACCTGGGTGTTTCTGCGAGAGGACGGGTCCGCATCCGAACCCGAGGAGTCCGCGGTGATCCCGCCGGCGACGGAGATCTTGGAACCGTCCCCACCGTCCAGCCTCGATGCGCTGGAGTTCGATCGCGACCCCACGGCTCAATCCGATCCTGCGTCGCACGGCCTTGTCGCTCGCAAGACGCCGCGCACCGATCTGCAGTTCAAGACGTCGTATCCGGACATGTTCCAGCTTCCGCCGGAGCTCCAGCCGGATGCCGTAACGGTTCCGTTCAACGGCCGGGCACTCGACCGGGAAACGCAGCAGCCGATCGTCCATTACTGGATGTTTCTCATCCCGACCGACAGAGGCGACGTCCTGGAGGCGTCAAAAACCTGGCCCCGCAAGGTGTTTCGCGCGTCGGACGGCAGGTTTCACATCGAGCGCCTGATCCCGGGTGTTTACAACATTCTCGTTCAGTCCGGGACTCACGAAGACTGGGTGAAGAAGGCAGTGAGCATTCCCGATTCGGGAACGTTGCTGGTCGACATGACCAGGGGAACGTACATCGACGGCACCGTGAGGGACGAATTTGGACAGGTCCTCCCGGGAATGGAGGTGGCGCTCTTGTTCTCGAAGATCGATGAGGGTCATCAGCCACCGCAGCGGCGACTCACGACCACGAATGATTACGGCCAGTACGAGTTTTGCAAGCTGCCACCCGGACTGTACTCCGTGTGCGTCGGCTTGCGGGGAGACGTGCAGCAGACAACACCCGAGTTCTACCTGGGCCGCGGCGAGCACTCGGAAAAATCGTTCAGTCTGGAGCGGCTCGCGACCGTCAGGGTGACGGTCCTCAATCACGGCCAGCGGGAGATCCCCAGGGCGCGGGTCAGCCTGGCGCCGCTCGAAGGCGGGGCGAGCACGCGCTGGAACTTCACCGACATCAAGGGCGAGGCACGCCTGCATTTCATCCGCAGCGGACGCTACAAGCTCTGTATCTCCTCACCAGGATTCCAGCCTCTGGAGGAGGAGATCTACGTCGGCAACGACGACATCGTGGAACTGAATCGAACGCTCGCGCTCGCCCCCAAGTGATCGCCGCGACCTTGGAGTTATGCTGACCGCCCTGTTCGAATCGCTCCTCTGGGGGCCGCCGATGCCCGCAACGACTCCATTGATCCAGAAGACGCTGGATCTCCGTCAGGTTCTCTACACCAAGGAAGAGATCCGCAACTATGTGCCGCAGCGATTCGAGTTCGAGATGCTCGACGGCATTCTCAGCCTCGACCTCGAGCACGGAGCGGCGGCGGCCTTCAAGCAATTGACCGCCCATGAGTTCTGGGTGCGCGGGCACGTGCCCGGGAGGCCGCTGTTTCCCGGCGTATTGATGATCGAATCGGCGGCGCAGCTCTGTTGCTTCTTGTTCTGCAAGAAACAGATGGACCATCGGTTCTTCGCGTTTGGCGGAGTCGACGAGGTGCGCTTCCGCGGAACAGTCCACCCCGGAGATCTGTTCGTGATCATGGCGAAGGCGCGCCGGATCCGCAGCGCCCTGGGCATCTTCGACACTCAGGCGTACGTTCACGATCGCCTGGTGTACGAGGGAATCATCACCGGCATGGCCCTGCCCGAGGCGGAGAAACCGTAGGAAGGCGCTGCGCGCGACGACCGATCGGCAAAAGGAGGCGGCCTTGGGGGCCGCCTCCTCAGGGGTTCGCAGCGATGGGATGGGCACCCTTCTCCGAGCGGAGGTGCGAACCGGTTTTCTCTGGTCAACAAATGCAGTGCCGCGCGCAAGAGACGGGCGACTCCTGGGAAGCTCGAAGCGTGGACGGGCTCCGGACGACGGATGCGCCATTCCTGCTCAGCATTGGCGGAGGCGAGGTTTACTCGTCGTCATTCCCGCAACAGCGGGAATGACGGCCAGAGGAATCCCGGATGGATCGAAACTTTCGAGTTGAGCTACTGGCCTAGCTGCCGGCAGCCGGCTCGCGCCGGTGGATCAAGCGCGCGAGCGTGCGAAAGAATTCCACCGGGTCGAGAGGATTGACGAGAAACGCGAAGATCCGGCCGCGGGCTTTCTCCTCACGAAGCTGGCTGATGATCCCCTCCGTGGCCACGACCACGATGTCGATCTCCAGATCGTCGGACCTCAGGCGATCCAACAGGTCGAAGCCCGGATCGTCGGCTCCCAGCCCCAGGCCCAGCACCAGGACGTTGTACTCCCCATGGCGGATGCGGTCCAGGGCCATCAGTCCGGAGGCCTCGTGGACTTCCATGTCCGCGAAGGCGTTCAGGCCCATGATGACCTGGTCGCGCAGAACCGGGTCTTTCTCGGCCACCAGGACTTTCATGAGTATCCTCCGGCGAACGTGATCATCGAGGGAGCTCCGCTGTCCGTCCTCCGCAGCCGGCGCGGGCACTGCTTCTCCACACCGGTCGGTGGAGCACCACCTTTTTGTATCGGCAAAATGGCCCGACCATGAGCATCCACATCGGCATCGACGAAGCCGGCTACGGTCCTACTCTGGGACCACTGGTCCTGGGGTGCAGTGCATTCCGTGTTCGGGACTCCTGGGTGCCGAGTTCCTTTCGCGAGGTCCTCGGGGACCTGATCTGCGACGAGGCTTCGGGCCTGCCCGATCGTCTCCCGATCGGCGACAGCAAACAGCTCTACCTCGGCCGGAAGAACCTCCTTGCCCTGGAGGCCGGGGCCCTCGTGTTCCTTGCCCAGGGTTCGCACCCTGCGCGGTTCCTGGAAGACCTGGTGTCCGTTGGAGCAGGGGAGTCGGCGCTCCCCTGGTACCGCCAGCCGGTGCTCGACAACAGCGGTCGGGAGCTGCCAACCTGCGTCGCGGAGTCGCTCCTCGAATCGCTGCGGACGCGCCTCTTCCGCGAGCTTCCAGGGCGTGGCCTCGAGCCTTTGCCTTCGCGAGTGAGCGTGATCCTGGAGACCCAGGTCAACCACTCGATCGACAGCACCGGCAACAAGGCGGCGATGCTCCTCGATCACCTCGAGGCGCTGATCCTCGATTGTTGCGCCGGCTTTCCCGGCGAAGACGTGGAGTTCCACGTCGACCGGCTGGGAGGTCGCTGGTACTACGAACCGTTCCTGCGGCGACTCTTTCCCCTGCGCAGGCTGCTCGTCGAGCGCGAGGATGATTCGATCTCGCGGTACCAGGTCACGGAGAGCGGCCGGAAGCTCTGTTTCGCCTTCGAGGTCGATGGCGATCGATCCTTCCTCGAAGTCGGGCTGGCGAGCATGTGCGCCAAGTACGTGCGCGAGCTGTTCATGCGCCGGCTCAACGCCTACTTTCGGAAGATCCGCCCGGATCTTCGTCCCACCGCGGGATACCCGGAGGATGCGCGGCGCTTCCTGCGCGACATCGAGGACTGCATCGACACGGAGCAGCGCCGCTTGATGGTGAGGCGCCGCTGACATCGTGAACATGCCCGCTTCGCTCGACCGACGCCTGATCGCCGGAATGCGCCTGTTCGATGCCGGCGAGTACCATGATTCCCATGAGGTGTGGGAGGAGATGTGGTTCGAAGAGGTGGGCGAGACCAAGGACCTGCTCAAGGCCCTGATCCAGATCGCGGTCGCGCTGCACCATCGCCAGAACGGCAATCTTCGCGGGGCCGAGCTGCTGTTCTCCCGTGCAGGAAGGGAGGTGTTGCCGCGCGTCCGCTCCTACCTTCTTGGGCTCGACGCGCGCGATCTCGAGCTTCGCGCCTTGCGCCTCCTTCAGGAGCTTCAGAATCTCGCTTCGGTCGAGCATCCAAGGTTTGACCCGAACCTCGTGCCGCGATTCGAAAGTCGACGGCGGGACGCTGCTCGCGAGGCCCGCGCGGCAGGTGAAAGGCTGCCGCCGGAAGACGACGCGGCGGCGGATCGCTGATCGCCCTCGTCCGCCGCGGAATCGCTTCGATGCAAGCGAACTACGGCACCGTCACCGACTTGGCCAGGGCTCTGGGCCGGTCGACGTCCCGCCCCAGCGCCCTTGCGGTGTGGTAGGCGAGATATTGTCCGGTGAGGATCTGCAGGAAGGCATCGACGATCTGACCCTGACCGGTCGTGCCGATCACGGCGTCGACGTGGTGGCGTTCCTCCTCCGACAGCGCTCCCACGGCCAGCACCGGACCGCCGCGCGTGCGGACTTCCTCGAGCGCCGTCAGCGTCAGGCTGCGAAGCTCCGCGTCCGTTCCCGGCGGGATGAAGATCGCGGTGCCCATCTCGGAATCGATCAACGAAATCGTGCCGTGCTTGAGGAACCCGGCCGCCATTCCCTCGGCGTGACGGTAGGTCACTTCCTTGAACTTCAGTGCCCCTTCGTACGCGACGGGCGCGTACAGGCCACGGCCGAGGAAGAACCATTTCTCCAGACCCATGAAGTGGGCGGCCGCCTCGCGTGATTCAGAGTCGATGCTCGGGCGCCACTCCTGCAGGACCGAAGGCATGTTCTCCAACTCCTTGCGCAGACTGCGCTCCTTGTCGGGAGCAAGTGATCCGCTCAGCGCGCCCGCCTCGACGGCGATGCGTGCCAGGATGAATGCCTGGGACAGCGCACTTTTGGTCGCCAGCACGGCCACTTCCGGACCGGCCCCCTGCAACAGAGCCTGATCGACCTCACGCGCCATTGACGAGCCGGAGACGTTGACGATCGCGAGCGTCTTCGCCCCGGACGCACGTGCCACACGGATCGCCTTGAGAGTGTCATAGGTCTCGCCCGACTGCGACACGCCAAGGACCGCGTCCTTCGCCGTGAAGCGCACCACTCCGGGAAGCTCGTCGGCAGTGACCATCGGGAAATAGCGGCCACAGGTGAGGGCAAACAGATGGTTGCCGAGGTAGGCCATGTGGTAGGCCGTCCCCATGCCGGTCAGGAATGCGCGGTCCGCCTGCAGGAGGGAACGGGCGGCGTTCCTGATCTCGTCGTCGTCGACCAGCAGAGCGGATCGTGCCGCGCTGACGCACTCGGCCATTTCCTTCGCCATGAAATGCGAGAACTCGCCGAGCTCGGGGGCATCGAAGTCCGCCTGCAATGGCTTGCGACTCCGCTCCACCTTCTGTCCGTCGCGAATGTGGAAGATCTGGCAATCCCGGGCATTCAGCTCGACCAACTCGCCATCCTCGAGGTACACGAACTCCTCGCACAACGAGGCCAGGGCGAGAACGTCGGACGCGAGCACCGCGCGGTCGTCGGCAAAACCGACGACGAGGGGGCTCTCCTTGCGCAGGCCCCACATCTTGAACGGCTCGGACATCACCATGACGACCACGGCGTAGGTGCCGTCGACCTCGAGCGCCGCCTGACGAACGGCCTCGCGCACGGAGGCGCCCCTGTCCATGTTGCGCTGGATCAGGTGCGCGATGGCCTCGCTGTCCGTCGCCGACTTGAACTCGTAACCCTCGCTCTTCAGACGCTGGCGCAGCTCGCGGTAGTTGCTGAGAACTCCGTTGTGAACGATGGCCACCTTGCCGTTTCCGCTGACGTGCGGATGGGCGTTGACCTGGTTCACGCCGCCGTGTGTGGCCCAGCGGGTGTGGGCGATGCCGATCGTGCCGCTGAGACCCTGGAAGAATCCCTTGCGCTGAAGGTCGCTCGGACCACCCACGTCCTTGCGCACCAGCACCGCGCTCCCGTTCCGGACTGCGACGCCACAGGAGTCGTAGCCACGGTATTCAAGTCGCGCGATTCCGCGGACCAGATCCTGCGCGAGATCCGTACGATCCGAGACCATCCCGACGATGCCGCACATGGTTTCCCCGTTGCAAAAGCGGCACGACACAGTCGACCGAGCAATCGCCGGATCGGGCTGTCCCGCACCTGATACCAAAGCGGCAAGGGGAGCGGCGACGGGTCTTTCCTTACACCGCTTGCGCGGCGAGACCGTCCGAGCTGCGAACCGTCCAGCACCCTTTGTACTCGCGATTGCTCGCGGGTTTTGCAGGCGCTGTCAGAGGTGCGGCCCGCACCTCGGGGGCCATCCGCCGATGATTTCGATCGGCCCCCACCTCGTCACCCTGGCTCCTTGCCAGGGGCTGGCGCTAGAAATCGACCGCTTGCTGCTCTCCTTGCCTCGAGTGGAAAACACTGAATTCGCCACTCAATACACTCAATCCCGCCTTTGTCAAACGTCCGATCCTCGCCAACGGTGGAGCCTCTTCGGCTCCGTCGAACCCGTTCCCAAGCGTAAATCACTCTCCTCGAAGGGATTTCCGAAGCCCTGCCGAAGGCTTGCCCCCAGAGGCAGGATGGGCGACAGTCCGGTCGGGCGAAGGCACGGAGGCCATCACCCCGTCGGAGCGCCTCTCACCAGGTCCAGGATCTCCGAGCCGAACTCCCGGACGCGAAAACCAAGCATCCCCTCAAGTTTGGCCAGCTCTTCCATCGAGGCCGGGTGCTCCCTGGCAATGGCCCGAAGGGTGCTGGTCGTTGCGATTCTGGCCTCCGAGACTCCCCTGGCAGTTGCGCGCTGGTGCCGCCAATCGCGGAGCTTCTCGAAGAGGTCTCGGTCGGCGCCGCGCAGCGGTGGCTCCAGCCACTCCAGGCGCTTCCGACGCAGGGACGGCTTCAAGGGTCCTTTCTTTGCTGCGGCCGCGATGACCGAAAGCAGCTGCGGGAGGTCCGTTCCGTACCTGGGCAGGCCGGGCGCTCTCTCAAGATCGGCAAGGCGCTCCGGCCGGCGGCGCGCGATCCACAGCAGGGTCGAGTCATTGAACACGCGATGCGGAGAGCGATCGCGTTCCCTGGCGACTGAGTCCCGGTGGACCAACAGCTCGCTCAGCAACCGCAGCCCCAGTCCGTCGAGCTCTCGAGCTTCGCGGAGCTTGGCGAAAGCCTCCGGATCGAACAGTCGCTCCGAATGATTGGAATCGGCCAGGCGCTCGAATTCCTCGCGAGCTTCCTCCTCCCGGCCTTTGGCTTGCAGCTCGGCCTTGAGTTGGTCACGCAGCTCGAGGAGGTGGACCGTGTCGAGAGACGCATACAAAAGCTGCCCGGACGACAGGGGACGCTGTCTCCAGTCCGAGGTCTGAAAGGATTTTCGCGTGACGACGTTGAAGCGTTCCTTGAGGAATGCCGCGAGTCCGTGCTGGTGGTGTCCGAGCACCTGCGCCGCGACCATGGTGTCGAAGATCGAGCGCAGCCGGAATCCGTAGTGATGGCGCAACAGGCCGATGTCGTTCGATCCCGCATGAAATACTTTCTGGACGGAATCGTCGGCGAGCAGGCCGCCCAGGCGGGAGACATCCACTCCGGACAAAGGATCGACCAGATAGGTCCACTCGCGCGTCGAGATCTGGATCAGACACAGTTTCACGCGGTAGGAAAAATAGGAATCCGCTTCCGTGTCGATCGCGAGGTCGCGCTTGCCGCACAGGTCTTCGATCATCCGATCCAGTTCGTTGGCGGTGGCGACCCAGGAGGTTCGGGGTGGCAGCTCCGATGAGCGCGGGTTCATCGGAGGAAGCTCTCGAGTGCCTCGGCCGGGACGTCCGATTCTGCAAAGGGCGTCGCGAACGCATGGCGCGCTCGACCTGGGTTGGGACCCACGGAATCTCTCATGCAGCCAAAGCTCAGGTGTCGATAGGAAGCGGTGGACTGGAAGCACCCGCTGACTCGGCACCGGCAAACCTCTGCTCGAGGGGCGCCAAAGTTCGACGGGAGAACAGGGAATGACGATAGAGCGAGTCCTCGTCCTTGAGAAGGAGGGAACTTCGGGAGCATCGCTGGAGAGGTTCCTGTCCGAGGAGGGTCTGCAGGTGCTTCGCGCCCGAGACGTCGCGCAGGCCACGCGCCTCCTGCGAGCGGGTCCGGTCCAGCTTTGCTTTCTCGAGGTCCATCCGACGCTGATCGACATGCGTGATCTTCTCGAGAAGATCCGCACGCTGCACCCGCAACTCCCGCGGGTGCTGTATGCGGCGGCCCGCGATCTGGAGTCGGTTCAACATCTGCTCGACTGCGGGGACGAGCTCCTGCTCAACCCCACGACGCGCAACCACGTCGCCGCCATCGTGCACCGCTATCAGGCACGCGCGCGTCTCCAGGCCGAGTCGGAGCATCTGCGGCATCAGATGTTTGGCAGCGAGCCCGCCGAAGTTCTCCTGACCGAACCGCGCGGTCTGCGAGAAGTCGCCGAGAGGGCGACGCGAGTCGCGGCGGATCGCGGTTGCGTGTTGATCCGTGGCCAGCGCGGTTCCGGAAAAGGGTTGCTCGCCCGCTTTCTTCACGAGAAGAGCGCGTGCCGCTCGGGTCCGTACCTCGTCGTGCATTGCGGACGGATCCAGGGTCCGTTGCAGGAGAGTGAGCTGTTCGGCCACGAGCCCGGTGCCTTTCCCGGAGCCACCGAGAACGTGCCCGGCACGATCGAGCTCGCCCATGGGGGAACGCTGGTGATCGAGGAGGTCGGCTCGCTCTCGATGGAGGTGCAACATCGATTGCACCGCTATCTGCAGACGGGAAGTCTGCGCCGCATGGGCGGCCAGCGGTCGATCACCTGTCGCACGCGCATCCTCGCGAGCTCCAGCCGCAATCTCCAGGAGGACGCGGTCAGCGGCCGTTTCAGCGCCGACCTCCTGCGCCGGTTGTCGACGCACCTCCTTGCCATGCCGTCTCTGAGCGAGCGCAAGCTGGACATCCCGATCCTCGCGCGCCGCTTTCTGCGTGAAGCACCGGCCTACGGTGCCACTCGAGTGACCTCGATCTCTCCGGAGGCGATCTCCGCTCTCTCGGTCTACGACTGGCCGGGCAACGTCGAGGAGCTGCGCAACGTCGTCGATCGCGCCGTGCTGCTGGACCCGGGGGAGTCGATTTTCCCCGAGCATCTGCGCCTGACTGCGGCCAGCGATCGAGAAGGCGCCCTGGGCCAGGCGGTCGGGATGACGGTCGCGGACATGGAACGCGAGATGATCCTGCGCACGCTGGAGAAGACGCGCGGCAACCGGACCGCTGCATCGAAGCTTCTGGGTCTGACCACTCGAACCTTGTCCAACAAGATCCGGATCTATCGCGCCCAGGGCTACCAGGTCATCGGTGGCCGCAAGAAGCGGACAAGCGTTTCCAATCTCGTCTCCCGCTGAACCTGGGTCAGGCCTCACCAGAACGCCGTCGAGCGGCCGCGCTCCCCGGCGTTCTTCGTTTGCAGGAGGCACCCGTCCGACGGGGTCCCGTTTCGGCCCGGCTCCCGCCAGGCCCGTGCGGTCAGGCACTCCGGTGCTCCGCCGGACCCGGTCGGACCTCGTGGGAAGGGCTCTTAGGGCCCGCGCAAGAATAACTTCCCGTTCTCGGTGCTCAGATTTGCGCCAGGTTCGTCCTCGACGATTGAGCGAATCCGGAAGCGTATTGGTCTTGCGCGGACCCTTACATCAGCTCGGCTTCGCGCAGCCTCGCGACCGCGTTGGCGACTGACTGCAGGGTCGATTTGAGGTCGGCGTCGGAATGGGCGCCCGAGACACAACCCCCTCCCTTGACGTGCAGGTCCTCAAGAAGGCTGACGGCTCGAAACAAGGCGGCGTCGACGACCGGATGACGTCGATCCTTGCGTGTGAGGTCCTCGGCGCAGCTCGGCTGAAGTCCCTGCTGCTTTACGAAGTGCCACATCACGACCGAGCTCCCTCCCATGCCCGCGGGCAGGCTGCCGGTGACGCACACCGGCACCGAGAGTCGTTCGAACTGTGCGATGAGCTCGGCACGCAACCATTCGCCCTTGTTCGCCAGTTCCGCATAGGTCGTGGAGCCGGCGTCACACAACTTCTCGACCATGGTCCGCGCCGCGAGCAAGGCCAGCGGATGCGCACTGTACGTTCCACCCTCGAAGCGCACCCGCGAGCCGCCGCCGGGCGTGCACAGCCGCATCACGTCCTCGCGACCCAGGACAGCGGCGACCGGCATCCCGCCGCCGATGATCTTGCCGAGAACCAGCAGATCCGCAGTCACTCCGTAGCTCGAGATCAGGTCGCCGGCACGGAATCGGAAGCCGCTGATGATCTCGTCGCTGATGAGAAGAGCGCCGTGGCTCGAGGTCAGGCGCCTCGCCTCCGCCAGGAACTCCCGGGTCGCTGTGATTCCGCCTCCCGACCCCAAGAGCGGCTCGACGATGAAGCACGCGATCCGCCGACCCTGCTCTGCAAAGGTCTTCCGCAACGCGACAACATCGTTGTATTTGACCAGCAGGATCTCGTCGCCCAGGCTCTCCGGCAGCCCCTCGGACTCGAGATGGTCGTACGTTCCGTCACGAGAACTGACTCCCTTGAGGCCGAAAGGCTGACTTCCGTGCCAGCCGCCGCTGACCTTGAGAACTCCCTTGCGATTGGTGAAGCAGCGGGCGAGGAGCGTGGCGTAGAACGTGGCGAGCGATCCGCTGGTCGTGAAGCGGGCTCGATCCATGCCCGTGCGGGCGCACAGAAGCTCGGCCAGGTGATGCTCGATCTCATGAAGCATTCCGTCGTGGAGTCCCTTCCCCCTCGACAGCTCCTCCGCCAGCGCTTCCGTGACGAAACGCGGGTTGTGGCCAAGCAGGTTTGCGTAATGACCCTGCCAGTAGTCGATGATCCGGTGTCCGTCGAGGTCGAAAACCTGCGATCCGGAGGCCTGGTCCACAAGCACCATGAACGGATTGTTGCCGCGGAGAGAGTGGCTGGTGCCGCCCAGGAGCTGCGGGCCGGCGCTGTGGAGTGCCGCCAGGGAACGCGGAAACCGGCGCTCGAACTCGACGCGAAGTCTCTCTGTGAATTGAGAGAGGGAAGCGGACCCGTCCATACGGGCAGAGTATAGGTGCGATCGGTCGGCGGGACGGCAGGCTCAGAGCTGGATCAGCGGCTGGCCTTCGATCTGTGGTCGTGGCAGCCGCTGGCGCCTTTCGGAGAGCACGGGGACCGCTCTTCCGATGACCGTGTTGCCCCCTTGCTCCTGCGCAACCGCCAGACAGCTTCCGGCGACCTCAAGGAGGTCCGTGAAGCTGTGCTGCAGGCGGTCACCGTCCCACGCAGCTCCGATGCTGATCGTGATCGCCAGCGGCTGGGCGCTCGCCTCAAGCGCCCGGCTCTGCACCGCTTCGTTCAGGCTGGTCGCGAGTCGGACGGCGTGCTCGCCGGCACACTGCGGTGCGACCACCAGCAGCTCATCCTGCGACCAGCGCCACACGAGATCGCTGCGGCGAAGCTGCGCGCGCAAAACCTTCGCCACTGCGTCGAGCAAGGACTCACTCGAGGATGCCGACAACCTGGCTTTGACAGAGACGGAATCGACGCTGATCCGCAGAAGCGTCAAGCCGCGATCCCGGGAGCGCCGCTCGAGCGAAGTGGAAGAAGGAGAGCTCTCCTGTTCCGCGGTTTCCCCCCCGATGATCTTCTCGACCACAAGCTCCGTGGCGCGATCGCGACGCGCTTCGAGGACACTTGCGTCAACGGTTTCCAGGCGGAACAACAAGGCCAACGCGGCCGACCTCATCTCGATTGCGGAGAGAATCTCCGCGGCCGCTTCGTCGATCAGCAAAAGATGCCGGCGACTGCTGTCCAGCATTCCTGCCACGGTTTCGCTGCTGGGCCGTGCGAAGACTCTGCGGTAGTGCTCGGACAGGTGCAGAACGGAAGCCAGCCGTGTCTGGGACTCTTCGGGCGCTTGTGCGTGCCAGCGAACGGCTTCGACGAGGGTCTCCGGGAACCGCCATCGACGCAGGATCTCCGCGGTCAGCTCACTCTGGGAGAAGCCAAAGCTTTCCAGGAGACCCGTCTCGAGATCGCCGTCACCGGCGATCGTCTTTCCAACGACCCTGGCGAAATGAGAGGGCTCCCGGGCCCCGATCAGAATCGCCCCAGCAGTCTTTAGAAGACCCGCAAACAAGGCCTCATCCTGGGATAGGCCGCGACCCAGGCCCGCGAGTCGCTGTGCCGCAAGCCCGCCGACCACCGCCCCCGTCCACAGCTCCTTCGCCGCAGGGCCCGGACCCAGGAGTCTTTGAAGCGCCTCGACCAGGGCGCGGCTGAGAAGAGCCAGTCGCACCGTGCGCAGTCCCAGCGCGGTCGCCGCCTCGATCACGGAGCTCGACTGCGCTCGCCTCTCGAGCAACGAGCTGTTGGCAAGATCCATGAGAAACGTCGAGGATGCGGGCTCGCGCTCGATCCTACGCGCGATCTCCCCGAGTGCGACATCCTCACGCCCGCACAGCTCCACGACCTCGAGGACGAAGTCGGGAATGAAGGTGATCTCCGGCCTGGCCAGAAGCTGCGCCCAACCCATCTCGTTCATGCGATCAGGAATCTCCCCTCGGTCCTTCCCCGTCTTTCGACCGGAGGGGCAGGCATTCCCAAGTACGCTCGGACCGTTCCAGGACGGCGGACGGAAAAGAATTCCCGCTCTTCCGGGTTTTAACCGGGGTTCAACTGATCGCAGGCTGTTCCCGGTAAATCACAAAGCCCGGATCGGCCAGAGTTCCGTTGACCGAAGGCCTGGCTCAGTCTTCTTCCCCCCTCCCATCCCGGCCCGCCCAGTGGGCCCGGATCAGCGGCGGGATCAACGCATCCTTGGGGATGACGCGCTCCCGTTTGGCTCCCGTGGGCAGCAGGCCTGCCCAGCAATGGCAGTCCTGGTATTGATTGCGCTTGAGATGACCGTGATGAACGCAGCCTTCACACGCTTTCCAGAATGCGGAATCGGTGGTGAGATCACAGTAAGGAACCGGGATGAACCCCATCGATTTGTGCAGGCGTTCCGTCCTCATCGACAGCGTCAGACAGAGGACCGGAGAGTGCGGCCAGCGCCGGCGCGACAGATGATTCAGGGCCTCCTTCACCCTTTGCTCGAGATCCTCCGGGAGAGAGCGGCCCGGGCCGAACACGCTGGAGTGGCTGACGAATCTGCCGTCCTCCCAGGAATGAGCGACAGCGAAAGCCTTCGGCGCGCCTGCCTGCAACAGTAGAACCACCCGTCGCTCGCGCATGGCTCGCAGGAGGCCTTCCGGATCGCGATCCTGGGGACCCTTGGGAACGTGGGACTGCTCGACCATCGCCAGCAGAGCCGGCAACAGATGAGAATCCCGCGGACGGGCGACGTGCACTTCAAAAGGCAGATCTTGCGGAGGACGCCGAGCGAGTGAGAGGCGCTCAGGCGCCGGAGGGCTTTCGACCTGAGGTCTTGACGGGGTCATCGCTTCCACTCCACGCCCCCGGAGAACACCACCGCCTCCGGGTCGTACGCGTGCGCAACCACCGACCTTCCCCCGCGCAGTTCAGACCGACACAACCGGTCCCCCGGTCACCAAGTCCCGGGGGGAGCCCCGATCTGGTAGCACAGCCTTGAAATGTATCAATCATTTCGGGGGGCGAATTCCGCGAACTCCGCGGATGAGGCGATGGGCTGGCGAAGTCGGCGCGTTTTGAGACAGCTCAGCTCCCGGGCGTCCGTCAAGGCCGGGGCCCAGTGGAAACCTCGAGATGCTCCACCGCCGGGAGCTGGTCCGGAAACTCGGGAAACCGATCCGGTGGATCATGGGACCCCCGCCATTGACCCGCGATCTGCGCGGCCCTGAGAAAAGGGCTGTAGAGGAGAGCGCTCCACCGTCGGCCCAGTCGCTCTCCGCAGACATACCGACAGTCGCGCCTGACCTCCTGCCACCAGGCCGGAAGGCAGTCGCGCCATCCGTCCCGATTGCGAAACCCGAAAAGAGTGCGCATCAACCGGGCGTCCTCGCGGTGGCGGGCATGGTCCTTCAAGAGATCGCTCTCATGCGAATGGAGCACCCGCGATTCTGGCTGGTAGACGATGGTTTCGCCGTGCCCGAGTACCCTGCCACACCACGCCAGGTCTTCGCCGAAACGGATCCGTGGAAACGGAAGTCTCTGCAGGACCGAACGACGGACCATCGAGGACACGTTGTTGAAATGGAAGAACACGCGCCGCTCGAACGGCTTCATGCTTTCGATCTCCGCGCGCGTGGCGCGCTTCACCTTGCGCTCGGATGAGAACACGAGGTCGCCTTCGACGTTCCGGCGTGCCAGTGCCCCGCACTGCGGGCGCGGAAGGACGCGGCTGTAGGCACCGGCCGCACGCTCCTGCTCGAGTGATTCGACCAGGGCCACCAGCCAGCCGTCGTCAGCGGGCAGCGCATCCTGGGTCAGATAGGCGATGAGATCACCCCGGCTGAGAGCCGCGCCGAGGTTTCGCGTCAGCCCGTGATTGAAGCTCGAGCGGTCGATGACGTGGACCAATGCCCCGGATTCCTGCGCGAGCCGAACGGTCGAATCCTCGCTCTGGGAGTCGACGATCACGACCTCGATCTCCCCGCAACTCTTCTGCGCGCGGATCGCGGCCAGAGTCATGGCAAGCTCCGGCCCGGCATTGAGCGTGGGAATGACCACCGAAACCCTGGAAGGCGACGAGCTCAACGCGGATTCTCCGGGGATGAGGAAGCCGGCTCCGCGTCCCGGCTCATTGCACCCAACGCACGCTCTGACTGGAACCGCACGTTTTCCGCCGTATCCCGCAGGGCGCGCTCCAAGAGGGAGATCGACTCCCGATCACGCAGCATGCCCAGGCCATAGGCCGCCATCGCGCGTGCGTCCGCCGGGCCCTTCACCAGCAGCTCGCGCAGCGCCGGAAGAGCCTTCGGTGAACCGATGAACGCGAGGGCGATCACCGTATCCGAGACCACGGTCGCGTCATGATCGAGCAAACGCGGCACGAGAAACGGGACCGCCTCCTCCGTCTTCAAGCGACCCAGAAGACGGGCCGCGGCGGCCCGGTCCTCCGCCCGGGGACCGGCCAGCCGGGGCGCGATCTGTCCCACGGCGCCTGCCGCATCGATGGCACGCGCGACTTCCGCCAGGCGCTCGCAGTGCACCTGGCCGGGATCGCCGATTTCCCGCAGCAGCACCGGCAGAGCCGCCGTTCCGATCGCGAGAAGCCGCCGTCTCGCTTGATCGACCTCTTCCTTCGACTCGGAACCGATCTGGTGAATCGCACGCTGCACCCGTATCCATCGAAGGAAGTCCGGGATCTCGAACCAGAGAAGGGCAACGGTCGCAAGCAGGAGTACGATCGCGGTTCCACGGGACGACTTCGTGCTCATGGCGTTCCCGCCCGACCGTTGGCATGGGACACCCGATCGAGGACGTCGCGGTACACTGCGATCGTTCCATCGACCATCGAGTCATGGGTGAAACTGCTGAGAACCTTCCGATGTCCGCCTTCCGCCAGATTCCGTGCGAGCGCCCGGTCCTTGAGCAGGCGGATGATCACCTGGGCCAGCGCACGCGGATTGCGGGGCTCGCACAGAAGCCCGGTGACGCCGTCTTCGACCAACTCTGGAATGCCGCCCGCTGCGCACGCAGCGACCGGGACCCGGACGGCGAAAGCGTCCAGGATCGACGTGCACAGCCCTTCCATCACCGACGGCATCGTGAAAACGTCGAAGGCGCGCAGATAATCGGCGACGTTGTCGCGAAAACCCGGCATCACGATGCGATCGCGGACGGGGCTCCGTTCCCGTTCGGCCTCGAGACCCGGACGAAGATCTCCGTCGCCGATGATGGCGATGACGGCTTCGGGAACCGCCGCGATGATGTGCTCGGCGGCGGCGATCAGGGTCTCGATCGACTTGTGCCATCCGAAATGCGCGACCGTGCCGACGAGCGGCGCATGCGGCTCGACCCGCAGCTCCTCACGAGCCTTTCTGCCGTCCCCGCCGACGAATCGACTCGGATCGACGCCGCTGTAGACCAGGGAGATCCGTTCCTCCGGGATGCCGTCCTCGACCAGCGCGGCGCGCACCGCCCGGGAGATCGCGATGTAGCGATCGACGCCGCGGCGATACTTGAAGCTGCTGAGGCCGAATCGGTGCCGATGGATGCTGAAATCGACCCTCCGCGAGACAATGCGCCGGCCGATGCCGGTCAGCAGCGACGCGATCACTCCGAGCGTGTGAGCATGCGAGGTGTGCATGTGCACCACGTCGGGGCGAAGACGTCGGAGGGTCGAGCACAGCTGGCCGACGCCGATCGGGTCGACCTCGCCGCGCATGGACAGCCCGATCGTGGGCAATCCCGCAGCCTTGGCCCTTTGTGCCAGCTCCGATCGCGGCTGCGCGACGACCCATGATCGATGACCGCGTTCCAGCAGTCCTTTCGCGAGGGCGAATGTCTGACCTTCCCCGCCGCGCCAGGTGCGCTCTGTGTTGATCGACACAACGGTAAGTGCTGGATTCAAGGAAACGCGCGTTTCTCCGGGTTGGTTGCGCCCGTTGTACTTGCAAGCAATGATGCTGAGATGGACACGGCGTCCCCTCCGAGTTTACTGGATCAAGTCCTGCGGCGCGGTCGGTGGCCGATGATGTCGCAAGAGCGGGCATTCGAGGAGTTTTCCGACGACCGTGGCGCGCGCTGGCGGGTCCGTGCCGATCTGCGCGATCTCGTCCTGAAGACTCTGTCGCCGTGGCTCGCCGCTCCGGAGGGAGACCCGTGGTTCACGGTCCTCAAGACCTCGTCACGACGAAAGGTCTTCGCGCGCACGCTGACGGGCGCTCCGCCGCTGGTGATCAAGATCTATCCGTCACGTCGCTCCCAGGCAATGAACCTCAAAGATCGTCTCTTCCCTCGAGCGCGGCGCGAGTTTCAGCGTGCCCTCCAGTTGAGAGCGGCGGATCTACCCGTCCCCGACCCGATGGGGTTCGGTGTCGACCCGGTGAAAGGAACCTCGTTCTACGTCTGTTCTCTTCTGGTCGGTGCCAGCGCCCTCGGGCCGTACCTCGAGTCGCGCTTCCATCCCGGGGATCGCGACCGGAGGAAACTCTCGCTCGTTCATCGAGCCATCGATCTTTTGAACGACGTTCATGCCGCCGGGTTTCATCACCGGGACTTTCACGGCGGCAATCTGCTCATCCGTATCGCCGAGGGCCCGGCCGCGACTCTTTGGATGATCGATCACGCCCGCAGCCTCGACCTGGGGGCCGTTCCCCTGCCCAAACGCGCCTTGGACCTCGCCGACCTGCTCTTCAGCCTGAGATACGTGCTGTCCCCGGAAGAGATGAAGTCGTGCGTGCGTCAGGCGGGGGAGCTTCCTCTGCCGGAATTCGATCGTGCCTACTACCTCAAGCAACGGCGGCACTCGGCGAGCCGCGCCCGGCGGGCGCTGATTTCGAGCTCGGAATTCGTGCGGGAGACAACCGACGGGTTTCGAGTCCACCGGGTGCGGGATCTGTCCGCGGAGGCACTGCTGGCATGCGTCACGCGACACGCGAGCGACGCCGGGGAGGGCTCGGATCGACTCGTCCGCATCTCTCGACGCAGCGTGTTGAGCCGTCAGGAAATGGACGGGAATCGGGTGGTCGTCAAGGAAT
>Ga0247727_10001459_pt1 | contig 56207 bp, 38 predicted proteins | sample WisWelCaveWW1625_FD_202498 | JGI IMG/M metagenome (GOLD analysis project Ga0247727, IMG submission 202498) | Biofilm microbial communities from Wishing Well Cave, Virginia, United States - WW16-25 | ecosystem: Environmental > Aquatic > Deep subsurface > Groundwater > Cave microbial mat | place... | reverse complement strand
GTCAGGGTGCACAGGGTCTGGGTATGCTGAGTCATGGGGTCGGTCTCCTCTGGCCGCAAGGGCCGGTTTTCTTTGCAGACCTCACGGTACTGCGCAGGGGGAGACCGGCCCTCTCATCCCATCTCAGAAGGAAACCGGCTCGCCGAGCGCCAGCCAGCCCTGCTTCCCAAGGGCTTGCCCGATCTGGCCCGAGAGGCCGAAGGGCTGCACCACGCCATGCACCAGACCGTCGGGCAGCGGCAGCGTCGTGGTCGCAACGCCGTTCTCGTCGAGCTGAACGATCAGCCCGCCCGGCACCTCGTCCTCCGGCGACAGGTACTCGATGGCGGCCAGGCGCCGGTCGCCGCCGAAGAGGCGCGCCGGCCAGGCGGAGTCCGAGGCCGCCAGCAGCAGCGCCATGCCGGGCTCGCCCGTCACGCGCAGGCTGCGGCCCGCCGGGCCGTCCAGCAGCTCCACGCGCGGCGCCGCTGGCGGCTCCGCGTCCGACAGGTGCGGCAGCAGCCGCATCCAGGCCATGACGTAGCCGAGTCCCGCGGCGCTCTCGTGCGAAAGGCCGATGACGTACTTCTCCGGCAACTCGTACTGGCGCGCGACGGCCTCGTCCAGGCCGAAGAGCCAGCCGTGCCTGCGGCGCAGCGCGGCGTCGGTGACGTCGCGGATCAGGCCCAGCGCGGCGAGGACCGACAGGCGTTCGCCCGGGTGCGCGACGCGCAACGCCGCCTGCTGCGCGTCGATGGCCGAGGTGGGCGGCCCGCCGAAGGTGTCGCCCACGTCGCCGTGCCAACCCTCGGGCGGCGGGTGCCGGCAGTCGCCCTGGAACGTGCCGCGGAAGCAGATGCACACCATCTCCCAGTCCTGGAAGAAGGACTCCGTGAACTGGGCGTTGGTGAGCTGGCGTCCCTGCAGGTCGTTGCGCGCCAGCTCGAGCAGCGCATCGCGGTAAAGCGGCAGGCGGGCGGTGGTGTGGCTGACTTCGAAGGGCAACTCGTACAGCTCGAGCGGGCCGAAGAAGGCGCGTGGGCTGTCGCCGGCGCAGGCCGTGCCGAGACGCACCGCCTGGATCCAGAGCGCGTCGTCGGCGCGCGCGGCGGCGCGCGGCAGGCGGTGGTCCGTCGCGGCCAGCACCAGCTCCAGCGCCTCGGGCAGCTCGCGGCCGAGGTCGCGCACGATCTCGAGGCCGTCCTCGGCGTGGTAGCCGTAGTGGTCGTCGGTGTCGTTCTCGAGGTCGTAGCGCGTCGCGTCCCAGGGCCGCTGGTAGGCCAGCAGCGCGCGGCGGATGGCGGGCACGTCCTGCGGCCGCGGGTCCAACGTGTGCACGCGGGCCACGGCGCGCGGCGCGCGCAGCAGCTCGTACCAGAAGCTGCGGCCGGTGAGGATGGCCCAACTCGTGTAGAAGCGCCGGTCGTACTCGATCTCGCCCCGGGGCGTGAGCCGGTCGGGGATGTGCCCGAACCAGTTGCGCGTGTTGCCCTCGATGCGGCCGCTGGCTTCGTTCCACGCGCCGGGCGGGGCCTGTTCGGGCGGCAGGTCGTGCCGCTGCTGCAACTGCACCAGCGTGTCGGCGATGCGCCGCGCCTGAGCCAGGCAGCGTGCGGCCAGCGCCTCGTCGCCCAGTTGCTCGCGCGCGTCCAGCAGGAACTCGACCCACGGACCGAGGGCCACGGCCAGCTCGTCCTGCGGCTGCAGCGCCGGCAGCGAGACCATGCGCGGCAGGCCGGTCTGCGGGTCGAAGTTGCGCTCGAGCAGCGTGGCCACGACGCGCTGCAGGTGCGGCGTCCAGCGCGCCAGCTCGTCGGCCAGCCCGCGCCGGCGCGCCTCGCGCAGCCACTCGATCAGCAGCGTGTGGATGGTGTGGAAGCCGGCCGCGCGCTCGGGCGGGCCGGCCGCGCCGGTCTCGACGTCGAAGCTACCGTGCCGCACGTAGCCGGTGTCGGGATCGACCAGCCCGAGGCCGCCGCGCTCGCGCGGCTCGAACCACGTGGCCAGCGCCTCGCGCACCAGCCCCTGGGCGTACGCCGACAGTTCGGGCTCCGACGGCAGCGGCCAGCGCACCTCGGCCACGACCTCGTCGAGATCCACCAGTCCGGGCGCGGGGCTGATGGCGTTCAGGCGCAGGTTCAGGCGCGGGACGGCGGGCGTGCCGTGCCGGCGCGCGAAGAACGCCCCGAGGTCCAGCGACAGGCGCCGCCAGTCCTCGGCCTCGCCGTCCGCGCGCGCCGCCGCTCCGGCGGCCTCGCGCAGGTCGAGCGCGCGCAGCTCGGCCTCGGCCAGCTCGCTGCCGTCCTCGGCGCGCAGGCGCGTGGCCCCGCTCGCGGTCGAGACGCGCAGCGCCGCCCGGCGCCCCGGGCCGTCCTCCAGCGTCAGCAGCAGCTCGCCCTCGCGCCGGCAGCGCAGCGCGCAGGCCACGCGCAGGCTGGCGGTGTGGCGCGGGTCGGCCACGATCTTCTGCAGCACCTCGCTGGTGACGGCGGACAGGCGCAGGAAGCGCTCGCCGCGGAAGGCATCGCCGTCCAGGACCCAACTGGTCGGATCGCCCTCCGCGCGCGCGCAGGCGCCGGGCCAGTAGGCTCCGTACTTGGGCGGGTCGGTGGTGGAGTCGGCCACCAGCTCGAAGCCCGAGTTGAGCAGGCCGTTGACCAGCAGCGTGCGCGCCGCGTCGGCCGGCGGCGCGGCCGCTGCCACGGCCGCCTGCGACCCGGGCGCCTCGCCGCCGCAGGCCAGCAGTGCGACCAGCGGCAGGGCGGCGTGCAGGGCGGTCGATCGCATGGGGGCTCCGGAACCGCCGGACGGCCGCGCGGTCGCGCGTGGCGTCGTCGGGGCCACCAATCTAAGATCCGCCCCCGTGCAGGAATACCTCGACCTCGTCCGCCACGTCCTCGACCACGGCGTGCGCAAGCCCAGCCGGACGGGCGTCGACACGCTGGCGTGCTTCGCCGTCACCTGGCGCGTGGACCTGGCGCGCGGCTTCCCGCTGCTGACCACCAAGAAGATGCAGTGGCCCTCGCTGCTGCGCGAGCTGCTCTGGTACCTCTCGGGCGAGGACCACATCCGCAACCTGCGCCAGCACACCCGGATCTGGGACGCGTGGGCCGACGAGCAGGGCCGGCTGGACACCGCCTACGGCCACTACTGGCGCCACTTCCCCTCGGCCACGCGCCAGCCCGACGGCACGTGGGAGGTGCGCGAGGTGGACCAGATCGCCAACGTGGTCCACGCCCTGAAGCACAACCCGGACAGCCGGCGCATGGTGGTCTCGGCCTGGGAGCCGGGCAACGCCTGGAAGAGCCGCCTGCCGCCGTGCCACTACACCTTCGCCTTCCAGGTGCTCGAGGGCCGGCTCAACTGCCACCTCAACCAGCGCAGCGGCGACATCGCGCTGGGCATCCCCTTCAACGTCGCGGCCTACGCGGCGCTGACGCAGATCCTCGCGCAGCAGGCCGGGCTGCAGGTGGGGCTGTTCAGCCACACGATCGTGGACGCGCACGTCTACACGGCCAAGCCCGACGGCAGCATGGCCGAGTACGACCACGTGCCCGGCCTGCTGCAGCAGCTCCAGCGCAAGCCGCTGACGCTGCCGTGCCTGCGCATCGCCGACAAGCCGCTGGACGCGCTGGCCTTCGAGGACTTCGAGCTGCTGGACTACGTCAGCCACGACGCGCTCAAGTTCAAGGTGGCGGTGTGAGCGCGGCGCGACCGCCGCTCGCGCTGATCGTGGCCATGACGCACGCGGGCCTGATGGGCCGCGGGCTGCGCCTGCCCTGGCACTGGCCCGAGGACCTCAAGCACTTCAAGCGCACGACGCAGGACCACGTCGTGATCATGGGCCGGCGCACGTGGGACAGCCTGCGCGCGCAGTTCGGCGGGCCGTTGCCGCGGCGCGCCAACGTGGTCGTGTCGCGCGCGCAGGGCGGGCCGGCGCCGGACGGCCTCGAGCACGACGGCGCGCGCTGGTTCCGCACGCTCGGGGACGCGCTGGACTGGGCCGCGCGCCAGCCGCCGGCGTCCGGCGCCGACGGCACGGCCTTCATCCTCGGCGGCGCCGAGCTCTTCCGCGTGGCGCTCGAGCTGGCCCAGCCGCCCGAACGCATCGTCGTGACCTGGGTGCCCGACGTCGCGCCGCAGCCGGGCGACACGTGCTTCCCCTGCGCGCCGCCGCAGGCGTGGATCGAGGCGCGCTACGCGGCGCAGGCCCGCTGGCGCGACGCGAGCGGCCAACTGGAGTTCGTCGACTACCGCCGTCGCTGAGCACACGATCGGCCGCCTGCTCGGCAGCCGCGCGCGCCCCTCACAGCAGTCGTCGCGGCGGCAGCAGCACGGTCGCCGTGAGCAGTCCCGCGCTGAGCGCCACGGCCACGAGCGCCACCTGGAACGCGGTCTGCACGCCGGAGGTCACGTCGCGCACCAGCAGCGACGAGACCGAGAGGAAGCCGATCGAGCCCGGCACGAGCATGGTCATGGCCGGCACGCGCGTGACCACGGCCGGGCGGTCGAGCGCGCGCGCGTAGACGCTGCTGCCGAGGCCCGCCACGAGCGCGCCGAGGAAGGCGCCGGCTTCCGCGCCGCCCAGCCGGTCACCCAGGGCGCCGCCGTAGTACGACGCGGCGCACAGCAGCGTGATCCACGCCACGTCGCGGCGCGGCGCCTGGAACAGGATGCCGAAGGCCAGGCCTGCGACGAGCAGCGCGGCCGCCTCGCTCCAGCCCGGCAGCGCCGCGCCGGAGAGGGCCAGCGGCGCGCCCGGCAGCGCGCGCGCCAGCCAGTCGCCCGTGCGCGCGCCGGCCAGGGCGCCGAAACCCAGCAGCAGGAAGATGACGCCCGCGTAGGAGAGCCGCGCCGTGCCCGAGGCCAGGTGCCGCCGCGCCAGTTCGCCCACGGCCGTGGTCAGCGTCAGCCCGGGCAGCAGCACGATCAGGCCGGCCAGCGTCACGACCGGCGCCGAGAGCGGCGTCAGCCGCGCGGCCGCCAGCGTGGCCAGGCCCGCCACCAGCGCGGCGCCCAGGATCTCGGCCAGGCGCTCGGCCGAGGTCCAGCGCTTGAAGGCCAGCCCGAGCAGTCCCGGCAGCAGCCCGGCCAGCAGGGACAGCCCGATCTCGGCCAGCCCACCCCCGAAGAACCAGGCCGCCGAGCCGGACGCGAGGGCGCAGCCCAGGAGCGTGGCGCCCGGACCCCAGGTCGGCCGGGCGCTGGTGATGCGCTCGACCTCGCCCCCGGCCTCCTCCGGGCCCGTCCGGCCGCGGATCACGTCCAGCGTCAGGGCCTCCAGCCGGGCCAGCCGGCCGAGGTCCACCTCGCCCGGCTCGATGCGCTGCATGTAGGTCCACTCGTCGCGCCCGACCTGGAAGCTGTACATCAGCTCGGTGGGGGCGGCGAAGAACTGGCCGTGCACGCCCAGGCGTTCGGAAACCCTGGAAAGCGCCTCTTCCACGCGGTAGCTGGCCAGGCCGGCGCCCTGCAGGGCGCGGCCCAGCTTGAGCGCGAAGGCGATGGCTGCCTGGGGGTCCGGCATGGGTCTCCAGTCGGCGACCGGCGGCTGGCGCGAACCGCGCCCGGTCGCGCGCATCGGCGCTTCTCGCGATCCACTTTGGCTTCGGGCGCGACCTTCATTCTGCCGATCGAGAATCCCGTCAGCCACGCTACCTGCCCCGCGTCACGGGAACTCGAGACCATGAGCACGCGCAGCCAGTTCCCCACGATCCAGCGCCACCTCGGCGAGCGCGAGTTCCTCGACTACCCGGTGTTCCTCGAGGCGGGCGTGCGCGAGCGGAGCCTGGTGCTGCGCCGCAGCCTGGCTGCGGCCCTGGCCATCGTCGCGCTGCTCGCGGTCGTGGCCGTCGTCCTGCGCTGAGCCACCCGCGGGCTTGAACGCCCGCGGCGGTCGGCCGACCATGGGCCGCATGGCCCCCAGCGGGCCGAGAGGTCGCCATGCAGCAGCGCGCTTCGCCCCGCTTCCGTTCCCTCACCCTGGCGCTGGCCCTGCTGGGCCTGGCCTTCGTGGCCCCGCAGGCCTACGACTACACCGGCACGTCCTGGTCCTTCGCCGAAGCCAAGGTCAAGTTCTCGGGCAAGGCCAAGGGCATCGGCAAGCTGAAGGGCACGGAGTTGGGCGCCGGCTCGCTGGCGCTCAACACGGACGGCACTTGGGGCCTCGTCTACGACGGTGACCTGATCGCCGGCGGCTCCTGGGACGTGCAGGACGAGTTCGACAAGTCGGTCGAGCTGGTCCTCGACGGCGACGGCCTGACCGACCTGCCCACCTTCCTCGAGGACAACGTCGAGAGCGCCGCGGCGCTGTTCGGCTTCGTCATCGACACCGAGCTGACCACGCTCGAGCTGGAGAAGGTGCGCCTGAAGGTCATGCCCAACAAGAAGGCCGGGACGGTCAAGGCCAAGATCGTGGCCGTCTACAAGTACACCGGCACGACCGACGGCGAGGGGGAGGTGGACGCCGTCTCCAGCGTGCGCGCGAAGCTCACGGGCACCAGCGACGAGTTGCCGCTGGCCGACATCCTGCCCTGAGCATCTTCAGCCCGGCAGGCCCTCGCGCAGCGCCTGCTCCAGGGCCTCGCTGAAGCGGTCGACCTCCTCGGGCCGCGTGTAGACCGACGGGCTCACGCGCAGCCCGTTGAACTCCGCGTGTCCGATGCCGGTGGTCAGGATGCGCTGCTCGTTCCACAGCCACTGCTGCAGCTTGCCCGTGTCCAGGCCCTCGACCTGCACGGTGGCGATGCCGCACGACCAGCGCGGGTCGAGGCTGGTGTGCAGGCGCACGCGCGGGTGCTGCAGCAGGCGCCGCGCCCAGCGGTCGCGCAGCAGCCGCAGGCGCGCGGCCTTGCGCGCCGGCCCGATGCCGGCGTGGAAGTCGAGCGCGTCCGCGATGGCCAGGTAGTTGGCCAGCGGGTGCGTGCCGATCTCCTCGAACTTGCGGATGTCGCCGTCCTGCGTGGCGTCGGCGGCCATCAGCGGCCACAGGCCCGCGATGCGCTCGCGCCGCACGTAGAGCAGGCCCGTGCCGTGCGGGGCGAAGAGCCACTTGTGCAGCGAGCTGCCGTAGTAGTCGCAGTCCAGCTGGTCCAGCCGGAACTCGAAGTGCGCCAGCGCGTGGGCGCCGTCCACGATGCACGGCACGCCGTGGCGCCGCGCCATGGCCACTAGCTCGCGCACGGGCAGGATCTGCCCGGTGAGGTTGATCATGTGGCTCACCAGCAGCAGCCGCGTGCGCGGCGTGAAGGCGGCCTCGAAGCGGCGCACGACCTCGGCGTCGTCCTCGGCCGGCACGGGCAGTTGCACCAGCACCAGCTTGAGCCCCTCGCGCCGCTCGCGCTGGCGGAAGGCGTTGAGCATGCGCGGGTAGTCCTGCGTGCTGGTCACGACTTCGTCGCCCGCCCTCAGGTCGAGGCCCATCTGGCACACCTGCAGGCTCTCGCTGGCGTTGCGCGTGATGGCGACCTCTTCCGGGTGCGCGCCGAACGTGCGCGCAAGGCCTTCGCGCACGGTCTCGATCTCGGGGTGGTTGCCCAGCAGCGACAGCGCCGGCGGCTGGCGGTTGGCGTGGTCCAGCCAGCGCTTCATCGACTCCTGCACCACGGCGGGCGCGGGCGAGACGCCGCCGTTGTTCAGGTTGATCAGCGTGCGGTCCTGCGTGAAGGCGCGGCTGATCTCGAACCAGAAGTCCTCGTCCTGCGCGGCCTCGTCGGGCGGCACGGCCGGCGGGGGCGCGGCGGCCAGCGCGGCGCGCGCGCGGACCGGATCGAGGGCGGCGCACGCGGCAGCCACGACGGGCAGCGCCAGGGCGCCGAGGAACTGGCGGCGAGGCAGGTCCGGCATGGCGGGCTCCCGGGGACGGGAGGACAGGCTAGCAGGCTGCGCGTATCGCTTGGCGCAGCGGCTGCCGGCGGAACAGCCACGTCGATGCGCCGGCAATGCAGGGTCGTCGACGATTGGGCTGGCGCCCGGCAGGTCACGCGCTGCTCGGCTGCGCGGGGGAGGCGCCAGCCGCCGTTCGCCGTTCCCCGGCTGGTCGGCCGCCTGCCACGTCGGCCGGCTACCGGCTCCGTCGCCCCGAGACGACGGTCCGTACCGGGGCCGTCGCCCGTCACTTCTCCAGCTTTTTCGCGCACCCTTCCCGTCGCCCGGCGCCGCGCTGTGCTCGAGCTCTGCAGGGGCTCCGCTCCGCGCGGCGCCAGGCCCTCCTTCGTTTCCTGGCAGGGGTCCCTTTTCAGCGTGCCGCGGGGGGACTTTTTTCCAGTTGCCGCTTGCACGCGGCGAGGCGCGGCGGGGGTGCTTGTTTGTTCCACGCTCACACCGGCGCGTCCCCTTTGGCTTTCGAGTTCCGAGGAAGGCTGTAGGGTTGCGGGGCCCTGGTTGGCGCGTTTCTCGCGTGTTCACGCGCCCGAACGGTCCGGAGGTCCGCCGTTGCTGGCGTCGTCTGCGTAGCGACAACGCTCGGAGCATGGGCCAGCGCCACGCGGCAGGTCGGCGTATGCTTCAGGCGCGACCGGCGACGGCGAGCGAACATTGGGCGCTTCGCCGCCGGGCGACTGGCGTTACCCAAGGGAGGAGACGCGATGGACTCGATGCCGATGAACAAGACCAGGTGGATGACCGCGCGGCTGGGCGCGCGTGCAGCCGTGCTTGCTTGTGCTGCTGGATTGGCGCAAGCCTAGTCGAACGTCGATCAGTCGTACCCGATCCCGAGTCCCTCGGACGTCTCGCCGTTGACGGGAACCCTGCGCGACCACCTCCCGCACGACCTTGCGCTCGTGGACGTTTTCGTCGGTGACGGCGACGACATCCGGCTGGTGTTCACGACGGAGGGATGGCTCGAGGATCTTCCAGAGGACCAGCACAAGGTCCACCCCGGCAACCTGCGCTTCATCGACATCGCGCTGGCGCCGGTCGTGCCTGGCGGCGCGGCCGAGAAGATCCCCGACCTCGCCGTGTTCTCGTTCAACGGCGTCACGACGACGCTCGCGCCCGTCGCCCACTGGAACGACAACCTGATCGACACGGCCAACGGCGGCACCGAGGAGGACCCCCGGCACGGCAAGGGCATCTCGTTCCAGGGCATCGTTTCCGCCAACGGCGTGACCTACGTCGGCGGCGAGATCCGCAAGGACAAGGTCAACACGACCCCGCCGGGGCCGTCCGACCATGATCCCTCGGAGCACCACACGCTGTGGAACGGCCTGTCGCAGGTGGACGGGACCGCGACGCCCGAGCTGGCCTTCGACCCGCTGGGCAACCCGCCCAAGGGTCAGGAACTCTGGTCGGCTGGCTCGTCGGGCCTGGGCGGGCCGCCCGCCTTCCAGGAGTGCGTGCCGGAGACCATCACCTGGACGCGCAACGGCAACGGCCGCTTCCTCTTCTGCTCCAACTACTGCGGCAAGGACAAGGCCGGCTTCCTCCTGGTCCAGAACATCAGCAACCAGCTCGCCGTGGAGCACTCCGACCGCATCCTGGTGGACCTGTACTGGCTGCTCGGCATCTACGCCGACGCGCGAAGCACGTGGCCGGCCAGTCCCGGGCTGCCCTTCGGGGCGGAGCTGACATCCAGCCGCTTCACGATGGCCGTGGGCAGCCCCAGCTACGACGTGCGCGGCAACAAGCTGTGGCCGGTCCACACCTTCGCCGTCCCGAACAGTCCGCTGTTCGGCAACAACGCCGGCCGGCGCTTCCTCGTGGCCGGCCTCAACCTCGACCCGGTGGACCTCGATTCGCTCGTGGCGCTGGACAAGCCGGCCGGCTCGCCGACCGACCCGACGCTCGACGACGGCAAGTACGACTACCTGGCCTTCGTCGACATCACCGACATGCGCCCCAACCCCGTGGTACCTCAGCTTCCGACGGGCCCCTGGTACTTCCGCGACGCGAACCAGTGGGCGCAGCGGACGAGGTTCCTCCGCGTGCCGCCGGACGTGCCAGCCACGTGGTTCCTGGGCAACCCGGCCAACCCGCCGCTCCAGCCCGGCGACGACTTCAGCCTGGTCAGCATCCAGAACCCGAACGTCGGCGGCAGCCCCGCGAGCCAGAACGAGCTGATCGCCGGCAGCGGCACGCCGACGAGCCTGGCCAGCGACCCGTCCGGGCGGTACCTGTACCTCGTGTCGGTCGACCAGGGCGAGGGCTACTGGCCCGCCGAGCCCTGGGACCACGACGGCGGCTGGCACGTGCCGCACCTGTACGTGATCGACATGGCCGCCTTCGATGCGCGCGACCAGACCTCGATGGACAGCTACGCGGCCAGCGGCCTGATCCGCAAGCGGCGCTTCAACAAGGTCGTGCGCTCGCAGTTCCTCATGCAGGGCGGCCCGTTCGGACCCGAGATTCACGGCGCGATCTGCATCTCGTCCACGATCGACGGCTTCCCGCACACCACCAGCCCGACCTGGCCGACGCGGTTGCTGGGCGCCGCGACGCCGGCGCAGATCGGGTCGTTCTACCCTGGCGAGCACCAGTTCGATCCGACGCCCTGGACGCGGCTGAAGATCGCGCGTCACCCGACGGGGCTGGTCGAGGACCGGATGTACGTCGGGGCCAACGCGAACTGGCAGTCGAGCACCTCGGACGCCCAGGTCTGGCCGTACGCGGGTGCGCTCTTCTCGCTGAGCCTGGCCAACCCGGCCGAGCCGCGCTGGGTCCGGACGATCACGTTCGACATCGAAGGGACGGTCGAGCTCCCCATCACCTTCCGCGTGTCGGGGCTGGAGATCATCCCCTCGACCGCGGCGTACCTGGAGGGTCGGCTGGACCGCTACGTCTACGCCGCCATCGTGAAGGACGCCAGGGAAGTTCCCTTGACCGAAGTGAACCGCTTCGTGCTTGGGCAGGACGATCCCTGATGCGTAGCGTCAAGATGCCGGCTGTCGCGCTGCTCCTCGCGGTGCTGAGCGGCGATGCTCCAGGTCAGTCGATCATCCCCATCGGCTGGGCACTCCCATGGAGCGGTATCGTTGCGGTCGAACCGATCGCCATGCGCCCGGACGGCCAGTGGGTGGCCTTCGCGGAAACGCCAGTCGGGCCTTGTCTTCCGTCGATCGTCACGGACCGGTTGTCCATCGTTCGCCCGGACGGCACCGGCTACCGCGTCGTGCTCGACGTTCCGACGCTGAGCGCGCTCTGGCCGAGCACGATCAATCCCAACCGCATCGAGCAGATCCGCTGGGCCGGGAACACCGACCGGCTCGTGTTCTGGTGGTGGGACCTCTACGCGTTCACCTGCGGGGAGTTCTACGGGCCGGCGCACTACTATCTCGTCGATGTCGCTGCGGGGACCGTCGAGGAGTTCACGTTCCACGGCCAGGAAGTGGCCAACATCTGCTTCACCGATGACGGCCAAGCGATGTTCTTCCAGGGCTGGGACCCCGTGACCGACGATTATGCATTCCACGTGGCGGGCCCGAAGGGAGAGAACGCCGTAGCGTTTGTCCACTCGCCGGCACCCAACGTCGCGATCCAGGGTATCGCGAGCGGCGACGGCAGCCGTTTCCTTTGGCTTGCGATCGACCTCTCGACGTTCGACTACCTCACGGATGTCTACGTTTACGAGTTCGCGACGCAGCAATCCACCAAGCTGACGCCGGCCCCGGTCGGGCTCCTGAGCGGCGCATCGCTGTCGTACGACGGGAGCCGGGTCGCGTATTCGCATCCCGCTGGCAAGATCATCGGCGTCAACGCGGATGGCACAGGATTCCATGAGGTGGCGGCCTACGTTCCCGCAGGGGGCTCCACCACGACCCTGACGCGTGACGGCCAGTACGTCTTCGTCGCATGGAATACCCTGCCCTTCGGCGAGTGCTACCGGGTCGGTTGGGACGGCACGGGGCTGAAGCTCGTGTCCAACTTCCTCGGCCAGATCTTTGGCTACCTCCACGAGATCCCCGTCAACTTCGACGGCTCCCTGCAGGCGCACTGGTTCCGCGAGCCGCCGCAGCGACCCGGATCCTGCCTGGCCATCGCCGCGCTCGACAAACCCTGGCTCACGACCTACCCGGGCTACACGCCGGACGAGGACGTGATCTGGGACATCGCCGGCCAGCCCGGCGACTCGTGGATCCTGGCTTGGGCGCCAGGGCCCGCGGTCGTTCCGCCGGGCGGGCCGGGTACGTTGGGCCTCGATCCCCAGCGGTTGCAGGTCCTGGCCACCGGGACTGTCGGTGGCCCGTACAACGTGGGCACGCTCGAGGTCGCGCTGCCGACGGACCTGGCGCCGCACGCGCACGTCCCGCTCCACTTCCAGGCGCTTGTCACGGGCGACAAGGGGAGCCAGTTGACCAACGTCACCACGCTCACGCTCGGCTCGATCCTGGATGCACCGGGGCCTCCGCCCGCGGCCGCGGCGAGTTCCGCCCCGCGCATCCAGCCCTACGTCCCCACCGAGCACGAGCGCTGGCTGCGCTTCATCGCCAGCGACCCGCAGCTCTGGCGCATGTACGGCGAGCCGTTGACTCCCAAGCGGCCGGCGACGCAGCGCCAACGCTGAGTCGGCGCCGGCTGAGCACACGCGGGCCCAAGCGTACTGCCTGGAAGCTGCCTGGCCCAATCAGCCGTCAACCCTGCCTGCACAGTCGGGGAGCGTCGTTTCCCGCACTGTGCTGGCCGAGTCGCGCTGCCGCCGGGTGCCCTGGGGCGGTGGAGGTCCTGTGATCCGGGCGATCCTCGGGTCGCTGGGCCTGCCCTCCGAGGCGCCGGCGATGGCGTCGGCGCGGGATCTGGCGGAGGGCGTGTTTGGGGGGCCTTGGGCCTGGGGGCGCCGCTGCTCGACAGGCGCACGACGACCGGCGAGGCTGACGGGCGTTGCGGAGGCCGGGCCGATGCCCGAGACGCCGCGAAGGTGGCGAGGCGGGACGGGGAGGGGCGGTCGCCCAGATCAAGAGGTCGGAATCGGCCCCCCCGCCCGCGCCCCGTCGCCGCGCCCGGCCCCGCCCGCGCGCCAGCGGCAGCGCGCCAGGAATGCCGCATGCGGAGAGCCCTCTTTCCGCTCCAGCGCATCGGCCAGCAGCTCGCCGAGCAGCGGCGCGAACTTGAACGCGTGCCCGCTGCCGCCCGCCGCCAGCCACAGGCCCGGCAGGCGCGGATGCTCGTCGACCAGGAAGTGGCCGTCGGGCGTGTCGCAGTAGAGGCACAGGCGCGACTCGGCCAGCGGCGCGTTGGCCAGGCCGGGCAGCGCTCCGCGCAGGAACTCGCGTGCCTGCAGCTCGAAGCCGGGGTCCACCGGGCGCGGCGCGTCGGCGTCCGACAAGAGCGTGCCGACGCCGTGGTTGGCCAGCTTGACCCGCCCGTCGGGCAGCGCCGGGAAGCCGTAGAAGCCGGTGCGCGCGATGTCGGCCGTGAAGGGCGGCAGGGCCGGCGCGCGCAGCGCCTCCGGCCGCTCGGGCCGGAAGAAGAGCACCGTCTGGCCGACCACGCGCAAGGGCGGCGGGTCGGCGCGCAGCTCGGGGACCAGCGTGCCGGTCCATGCGCCGGCGGCCAGCACGACGGCGTCGGCCGGCAGCGCGCGGACGTGGCCGGCGGCATCGCGCGCGCGCAGCCCGGCCACGCGCCCGCCGGCCTGCAGGAGGTCGCAGGCGTGCAACCCCTCGTGCAGCGTCGCGCCAGCGTCGCGCGCGCGGTGCGCCAGCCAGGCGCTGACGCGACCGCTCTCGGCCCAGCCACCTTGGGGGTTCCAGTAGCCGTCGGCGAAGCGGCCGGCCGCGAAGGCCGGGTGGCGCCGGGCCAGCGCGGCCGCGTCAAGCCGCAGCAGGCGGTGGCCGCGCGCCGTCAGCAGCGCGAAGCTGTCGCCCTCGAACGTGCCCGGCTCCAGCGCGCGGCCCGACAGCACCAGCAGGCCCGTCTCGTGGAAGGCCGGCGGCTCGCCGGCGTGCCGCAGGTCCTCGTTCCAGGCGCGCCAGCGCGGCAGGGCGCGTTCCATCAGCGCCGTCGTGAGCGCGTCGGCGCCGTAGTCGAGGCGCACGATCTTGCTGGCGTCGGTGCTGGCGGCCAGCGGGTGCGGCAGGGGGCCAGGGTCGAGCAGCGCGACAGCGTGCCCGCGTCGGCGCAGCTCCAGCGCCGCCGCCGCCCCGAAGACGCCCGCTCCCGCGACCACCACGCGCATGGCGGCATCATGGCGCAGGCGACGGCCGCGTTCGATGTCTGGGTGCCGCACGATCGCGGGCGGGGCAGTTGCTAGGCTCGACGGGGTCACGTCGAGGGCTGGCGATGCTGTCGCGTCATGTGGGTCGCGTGCTGCGTGGTGAGGCCACCGCCGGCCAGGTCGTTGCGGCTTGCGCACTGGGCGGGTTGCTCGGGTTCCTGCCGGGCTTCACCGACGCGCCCGGGGCCTGGGGCGCGCTGATGGCGCTGGTGCTGCTGCTCAGCGTCAGCCTGCCGCTGGTGCTGCTGGCTGGCGCGGCCTGCAAGCTGCTGGCGCTGGCGCTGCTGCCGGTCAGCTTCGCCGTCGGGCGCGCGCTGCTGGATGGTCCGACGCAGCCGCTGTTCCGGGCCGCGATCAACGCGCCGGTGCTGGCCCTCTTCGGCCTCGAGCGCTACACGACCACGGGCGGTCTCCTGCTGGGGCTGCTGCTGGGCCTCGCGCTCGGGTTGCTGACGGCGCGCGCGCTGTCCCGGCTGCGCGGCGCGCTGGCAGGCCTCGACACCGGCAGCCCGAAGTACCGCGCGCTGGCCGACCGGCCGTGGGCGCGCGCGCTAGGCTGGCTGCTGCTGGGCGCGCGCGACCTGCACTGGGGCCAGCCGCCGGCCAGGCGCAGGGGGCCGATTCGCGTGGCGGGGCTGATCCTGGTGCTGCTGCTCGGTGGACTGCTCGCGCTGCTGCACGCCGCGCTGACCGGGCCGTGGCTGGCCTCCGCCCTGCGCAGCGGCCTCATCCGGGCCAACGGCGCCACGGTCGACCTCGCCCACGCCGAGCTGGACCTGGCCGCGGGGCGCCTGACGCTGGAGGGCCTGGCGCTGGCCGACCCCAACGCGCTCGAGCGCGACCTCCTGCGCGCGGCGCGCCTGACGGCCGACGTGGACACCTCCGACCTGCTGCGCGGGCGCATCGCGCTCGACGCGCTGGTGATCAGCGAGGCCGTCCACGGCGCGCCGCGCGCCACGCCCGGCGAGCGCGCGCCCGGCTGGGAGCCGGCGCCCGCGCCCGAGCCGACCGGGACGTCGCGCACGCTGGACGACTACGTGCGCGAGGCACAGGCCTGGAAGGCGCGCCTGCAGCAGGTCCGGCGCTGGCTCGAGACGCTCGCCGGCCCGTCGCAGGACGAGCCCGCCGCGGGCGACCCGACCCTCGAGGAGCAGCTCGAGCAGCGTGCGCGGCAGTTCGGCTGGCGCGGCGTCGTGGCCAGCCACCTGGTCGAGGGCGCGCCGTCCTTCCTGGTGCGCGACCTGCGCATCGAGGGACTGACCAGCGCCGACCTGCCGGGCGAGATCCTGGACCTGACCGGCGCGCACCTGTCCACGCAGCCGGCGCTGGTGCCCGAGCCGGCACGCCTGCGTCTCGCCACCCGCAGCGGCCTGCTGCTGGCCGAGGTGGGCGTGGCCGGCGCCGCGACCGCGCAGGCTGGCAACGCGCTGACCCTGCGCCTGCGCGACTGGCCGGTCGAGCGCTTCGCCTCCGCGCTGCAGGTGGACGGCCGGCCGCCGCTGCAGGGCGGTACGCTGGACCTGGTGCTCGAGGGCGCCTGGGCCGGCGGCCGCGCCGGCTGGCTGGACCTGCCGCTGCAACTGGCGCTGCACGACACGACGCTGTTCCTGGGCGGCCGCAGCCAGCACGTCGCGCAGTTGCGCCTGGCCGTCGGCGTGCGCGGCCCGCTGGACAACCCGGCGCTGACGCTGGACGACGATCAACTCGTGCAGGCGCTGCGCGATGCGGGCGCCGCCGAGCTGACCGCGCGCTTCGAGCAGGAGCGCGCCGCGCTGGAGCGGAAGGCCGCCGACAAGCTGGACGAGGCCGTCAAGGACAAGCTGGGCGACGCGCTGGGTGGCCTGCTCGGCGGCGCCAAAGCCGAGGATCCGCCCGCCGCCGGCGCGAGATCCGGCAAGAAGAAGAAGAAGGAGAACGGATGAACGCGCCCGCGCCAGCCCCCGCCGTCGGCCGCTGGAACTACGGCCTGCGCACGGCCGTCTACGGCGGCGTGGTGCTGCTGCTGGTCTGGGGCGCCTTCCGCGTGCAGGCGCTGCTGGACCAGCACGAGCACGAGCTGGCCGCCGCGCAGGAGACCATCACCGGCCTGCGCGGCGACGTCGCCGCGCGCGACGCGCGCATCGGCGAACTGGACGAGCAGGTGGCCCGGCTGCGCGAGGAAGTGCAGCGCCTGCAGGCCGCGCTGCGGCTGCTCAAGGTCGACCACCGCCTCGCGCGCCTGACGGTGTTCGAGCAGCGCGCCGCGCCCGACCGCCCGGGCGGCCTGCAGACCGAGGTCGAGTTCCAGGAGCTGGACGCGGACGACCGGCCGCTGGGGCCCGCGCGCCGCTTCACGCTGGACGGCAAGGTGGCCTACGTCGATGCGCTGGTGATCAAGTTCGACGACACCTTCGTGGAGCAGGGCGACGCGCTGCGCGGCACGTCGCTGTGCCTCTTCCGCCGGATCTTCGGCGAGTACCAGTTCCCCTCCGAGGGCTTCGCGCTGGACACGGCCGGCCAGCGCCCGCTGTCCTACGCCGCGGACGACGCCGACCCGGGCTTCGAGTCGCGCCTGTGGCTGCGCTTCTGGGACTACGCGCACGACCCCGAGGCGCACGCGGCGTCCGGCGTGCGCGCGCTGCACGGCGAGGCGCCCTACATGGAGCTGCGCCCCGGCCGCAGCTACGCCATCGAGCTGCGCGCCAGCGGCGGCCTGTCCCTGCGCCCCATGCCGTGACGCACGCCGGGCCCGCCGCGCGGGTCCTCCGGCATGCGCCCCGGCCGCGTGCCGTCAGGCCACGCGCGCGGCCCGTGCCGGCGCACTCGCCAGCCCCACGGGCTTGGGCGGGAACACCTTGAGCAGCGCACCCACGCCGTCCGCGTGGCGCTCGGCCCACTTGTCGAGGTTCTCGCCGGTCTTGCGCACGGTGATGACCTGGTGGTCGAGGCCGGTCATGCCCTTCCACGACGTCTCCAGAGCCTGTGCGCCGGCCTCCAGCGGGGTCGATGGCCCCCCGGCCTCGGGCTCGGCGGCGGGAAAGTCGGCCAGCAGCGCGGCCACGCCGGCCGCGTGACGCAGCGCGTGCCCGTCGGCCGTCTCGCCCGGCTCCTGCTCCGTGACGAGCTGGTGCTGCAGCCCGAAGACATCCAGCCACGCGCTGCGGTACCGCTGTGGGACCTCCGGCGTGGGCAGCAGCGCGCCGCCGCCGGGCGACAGGCCGCCGCCACCGCCCGCGCTGACGGGCATGGCGGACTGCGCGCCGCCCGCCGCGAGGTCGATGCGCGTGACCAGCATGCGCAGCCCGGCGCCGGGCACGTCGACGGGCCGCACGAGCAGGTCGGACTGCGCGGCGGCCGGCAGCGACAAGAGCCCGCCCAGCAGCAGGGCGAACCAGGACAGACCACGACCACGAAGGAACAGCATGGGAACATCCTTCCCTGAGGTCCGGGCGCGCGGATCGGCTCGGCCCACCACGGGCCTCGCGCGCGCGTCCGGGGCGCCGCGTGTCGCGGCTCCGGCGCACTGACAACCGCCGCGGCCGCGGATAACCGGCCGCACGTCGCGCGGCTCGCGGGCGGCGCACAGGATTCCTGGTGATCCCGCGTAATGCGCCGCGCGGGGCGGGCTGCTAGTCCGGCGAGCAGGCGCCCGGGCCGCGCGGGTCGCCGCACGAGCCGCACGCACCGCCGCCCGGGCCCTCGCCCAACGGCGCGCTCGCGCCGCCCTGCACGGCGAAGGTCGAGAGCAGCTTCTCCAGGTCCACGCTCTCGCAGGCGGGGCAGCGCGCGGTCTCGTCGCCGCGCACGAGGTCCTCGAAGCGCTGGCCGCAGGAGCGGCAGGCGAAGTCGAACAGGGGCATGCGCGGCATTCTACAACGGCGCACGTACACTGGGCCGCGTGTCCGGCTCGCCCACCGCCACGCCGACGCCCGCACGCGAGCGCCAGAGCCTGCTGGCCGTGGACCTCGGCCTGCTGGCCAACACTCTGCTGGCCGTGGCCAAGATCGGTGTCGGCGTGCTGGGCCACAGCTCGGCGCTGCTGGCCGATGGCATCAACTCCGCCAGCGACGTCGTGTACTACGTGGTCGTGCGCGTCTTCATGGTTTTCGCGCGCCAGCCGGCGGACGACGAGCACCCCTACGGCCACGAGCGCCTGGAGAGCATCGGCGCGGTGGTCGTGGGCAGTTTCGTGGTGGCCACCGGCCTGGCGGTGCTGGCCGACTCCGGCCAGCGCACGCTGCTGCTGCTGCTGGACGGCGCGCGCGGCCCCGGCGCCACGGCCGCCACGTTGTGGGTCGCGCTGGGCACCATCGCGCTCAAGCTGTGGCTGTTCCGCTTCACGCGCGGCGTCGGGCGCAGCACCGCCAACCCCACCGTGGCCGCGCTGGCGCTGGACCACCGCAACGACGTGCTGGCCGCGTCGGCCGCCGCGCTGGGCATCCTCTGCGGCCGCTTCGGCCTGCCGTGGGCCGACCCGCTGGCCGGCGCGCTGGTGGCGCTGGTCATCCTGCGCACCGGCATCGACATCCTGCGCGAGTCCTCCTCCGACCTGATGGGCGGCCGGCTGGGCGCCGAGATCGAGGCGCGCGTGCGCGCCTGGCTGCTGGAGGTGCCGGGCGTGCGCCAGGTGGAGGAGGTGCGCGCCCACGCCTTCGGCCCGTACCTCGTGCTGACCGTCACCATCGGCGTGGATGGCGCCATCCCGGTCACCGCCGGCGACGCCATCGCCGACGCCGTCGAGCGCACGCTGCACGAGCGGGTCGAGTTCCTGCGCGCCGTGCACGTGCACTACCACCCTGCGCGGGCGGGCTAGAATCGCGCGCATGGCCGACGAGCAGATCCGCCGCACGACCTGCAACCGCGACTGCCCGGACGCCTGCTCGATCCTGGTCAGCGTGAGCGACGGCGTCGGCACGCGCCTGCGCGGCGACCCCGACGACCCGGTCACGCGCGGCTTCCTGTGCGAGCGCACCAGCCGCTTCCTCGCGCGCCAGTACGATCCGGCGCGCGTGCAGCGGCCGCTGCTGCGACGGGGCGCGGACCGTCCGGGTGCCCGGGGCGCCGCGCGCTTCGACGCCCCGCTGCAGGCCGTGCCGTGGGACGAGGCGCTGGACCTGGCCGCGCAGCGCCTGCGCCGCATCCGCGACGAGTCCGGCCCCGCGGCCGTGCTGCACTACCGCAGCGGCGGCTCGCTGGGCCTGCTCAAGCCGGTGGCCGACCTGCTCTTCGAGCGCTTCGGCCCGGTGAGCGTCAAGCACGGCGACATCTGCTCCGGCGCCGGCGAGCAGGCCCAGCTCACCGACCTCGGCGTCTCCGACAGCAACGACCTGTTCGACCTGCTGGACGCGCGCTGCATCCTGCTGTGGGGCAAGAACCCGCACACCTCCAACGTGCACCTGCTGCCCGTGCTGCGCGAGGCGCGCGCCCGCGGCTGCACGCTGGCCGGCCTGGACGTGCTGCCCACGCGCGCCGCCGAGCTGTGCGACCTGTTCCTGCGCCCGCGCCCCGGCGCGGACTTCTGGCTGGCGCTGGGCCTGGCGCGCTTCCTCTTCGACCACGGCCTCGTCGATCCGCAGGCGCCGTCCTGGTGCGACCACTTCGAATCCTTCCGCGAGCTGGTCCATCGGCGTAGCTTCGAGAGTTGGGTGGCCGAGGCCGATGTCCCGGCGCGCGACGCCGCGCGGCTGGCCGAGATCTACGGCACGCAGCGGCCCGGCGCCATCCTGGTCGGCTGGGGCCTCGGGCGCCGGCGCAACGGCAGCACCACGACGCGCGCCATCGACGCCCTCGGCGCCATCACCGGCAACTTCGGCGTGCGCGGCGGCGGCGTGTCCTACTACTTCCGCCGGCGCGCCGCCTTCGACCTGTCCTTCGTCACCGGCGCCGCGCCGCGCAGCCTGTCCGAGGCGCGCCTCGGGCCCGAGATCCTGGCCGCGCGCGACCCCGCCATCCGCGCCATCTGGGTCACGGCCGGCAACCCGGTCACCATGCTGCCCGACTCGGGCGCCGTGCGCGCCGCCTTCGCGCACTCCGAGTTCAACGTCGTGGTCGACACGCATCCCACCGACACCACCGACGTGGCCGACCTCGTGCTGCCCACGCTGACGCTGCTGGAGGACAGCGACGTCCTCGGCGCCTACGGCAACCACTGGCTGCGCGTCTCCGAGCCGGCGCTCGCGCCGCCGCTGGCCACCGGCGCCGGCGCCGGCAACGGCGCGCGCCCGCAGCCCGACCCGCAGGCCGCCGGCCCGCGACACGAGCTGCACATCCTGCAAGGCCTGGCGGGGCGGCTGGGCCTCGCCCCAGACCTCGCCGGCACGCTGGACGACTGGAAGCGCCGCCTGCTGCGGCGCCTGGAAGCCGCGGGCGTCACGCTCGAGGCGCTGCGCGCCGCGCCGGTGCGCAGCCCCTTCGCGCCGCCGGTGCTGTTCGAGGGCCGCCGCTTCCACACCCCAAACGGCCGCTTCCAGTTGCTGACCGACGAAGCCCTGCCGCCTCCGGTCACGGACGCCGAGTGGCCGCTCACGCTGCTCGCCTGCAGCACGCCCCGCGCGCAGTCCAGCCAGTGGTCGGTGGCGCCCGAGCCCGGTCCGCCCGTCGTCAGCGTCCACCCCGACTCAGCGCCGGGGTACGCCCACGGCGACACCGCCGTGCTGCGCAGCCGCGTCGGGGCACTGCGCGTGCGCCTGCGCCTCGACCCCGCCCAGCGCCGCGACGTGGCCGCCATGGAGAAGGGCGGCCAGTTGCGCGACGGCCACTGCTCCAACCTGCTGGTCTCCGCCGTCGAGAGCGACGCGGGCGGCGGCGCGGCCTACTACGACGAGCGCGTCCGGCTGCAGCGGGACTGAACGCGCCTCCGCGCGGGACTCAGCCGCGTGGGCGCAGAACCAGCACGGTCTCGTCGCCGACGGTGAAGCGCCCGATCTCGGCGAACTGCGTCCCGTCCAGCCAGTGTGGCGCGTCGTGGAGGAGCTGGTCCTCCTCGAGCACCAGCAGCGCGGCGTTCTCGCGGGCCATGGTGGCCCGCAGCTCGTCGTCCCGGCAGGGCAGCTCGACCACGATCACGCGCCGCCCGGCGTACCAGCCGTCCTTGCGGCGGTGGACCACCAGGCTCTGCTCCGCAGTCGTCGCCGTGCGCGCCATGGCCAGGCCGGCGAGCCTCGCGGCGTCGTCGTTGTGCCTTGGCTTGATGCCGCCCCATGCCAGCAGCGCCACGGCGAAGACCGCCGACACCCGTGCCGCAGCCCTCCAGCGCGTCGCGTCCCACACGGCCAGGAGGCCGGCTCCGGCCACCGGGAACAGCAGTTGCACCGGGCCCAGCATGTGGCGCTGGCTGAGATAGCCGCTGGCCCACGCGTGCAGGGTGACCGCCGCGACCCATGCAGCCAGCACGGCCAGCCCGGCCAGCAGCGCTGCGCGGCCGATGCGCCAGGCGGCGGCCGAGCCCAGCAGCGCCAGCACGAGGATGTCCCAGCGCGCGGATGAGACCAGTTGGCCACCGGATTCGGCAACCGCACGCGGGATGCCGGTCTCGCCCGGCCGCTGGTCGGCGCGGGAGTCTTCGCCGTCGGGTCCGCGGACCACGGCAGCGGCTGCGGGAGGCGTGGCCGGCTGCGCTGCCGGTGTCGTCGACGCAGGACCGGGCGCGCTGCGGCCACGGTCGGCGCGTCGCACCATCGACGAGGCCAGCGGGCAGCCGGGCGGCAGCGTGGCCACCGCGCCCTCGCCCGAGAATCCGGCCGCCGCCAGCGACGGCTTCATCGACAGGGCCCACTGGCCGGTGAGCTCGCGGATGACCAGCACGTAGGGCGTGGCCAGCAGCAGCAGCGCGGCGGCAAAGGCCGCGCCGCCCGCCAGCGCACGGCGCGCTCCGGCGGCGCGTGCGGCTCCAACCAACGCCAGCGCGGCCGGCAGGACCAGGAACAGGCCCTCCGGCCGCGTGAGGTACGCGAGACCGGCGGTCGTGCCGGCGGCGGCCCAGCGCCAGCCGCCGCGGCGCACGGCGGCCAGCAGCAGCGCGCACGCGGCGGCGAACAGCGCCAGGTACAGGCCGTCGCTGCGTACGTCGGCGGTGTGCGTCAGCGAGGTGCTGTGCACGCAGGCGAGCAGGCCCGCGGCCATGGCAGCGCGTGGTCGCTCGGGCAACAGTTCGCGTGCCGCGGCCACGGCCGCCCAGGTGGCCAGCACGCCCGCGAGGATGGAGACCAGCACCGCGCCGGCGAGCACGTCGCGCGTCAGCAGCGCGGCTGCGGCCGAGAACGCCGCGTAGCCCGGGTGGTACGGGTGCGCGAGGGCCGCAGCCACGTCGCCGTCCAGCAGGCGCTGCGCCTGCCACAGGAAGTCGGGGCCGTCGTTGGTCATCATCGTCGCGTTGCGCCAGGAGAGCAGGCGCAGCGCGACGACCAGCAGCAGCAGGCCCGCGACCGTCCGCCGGCGCAGCGCAGCGGGCGCAGGGGCAGGCTCGGCCATGGCCGCAGTGTCGGCAGGCGACCCCCGCCGAACAAGGCTGCGCCGGCGCGCGGCGGGCGGTTAGCCTCTCGCGGCATGCAGTCGCGCGACGACGAACCCGTCCTGCTGCCGGCGGCGCTGGCCTGCGCGGCGGCCGTGGGCCTGCAAGTCGTGCTGCCGCGCCTGTTTTCGGTGCTGCTCTGGTACCACCTCGGCTTCCTGGCGGTCAGCCTCGCGCTGCTGGGCTTCGCGGTGGGCGGCGTGTGGGTGCAGCGGCGCGGCCCGCTGCGGCCGCGGGTGGCGTGCGGGCTGGCGGCGTTGGCCGTGCCGCTGGGCGCGGCGCTGGCGGTGCGCGTGCCGCTCGACCTCTCCGACCCCGGCGTGCTGCTGGAGTCGGCCGGCCCGCCGCTGCTGCTGCTGGCGATGGGCGTGCTCTTCGCGGCGCCGTTCGCGCTGCTGGGGCTGGCCGCCTGCTCGGCGCTGGCGCGGCGGCGCGAGCGGCCCGGCGCGGTGTGGGGCGCGACCTTCCTCGGCGGGGCGGCGGGCGCAGCGGCGGCGCTGTGGGCCATGGACGCCTGGGGCGCACCGCGCGCGCTGCTGCTGCTGGCCCTGCTGCCGGCGGCCGGCGCGCTGCTGCCGGCCCGCTCGCCCGCACCCCTCGCGCTGGCCGGCGCGCTGGCGGCCGCGGCCCTGGCGGGCGCCGGCCTGCAGGCGCCCGACCAGATCCTGCCGCTGCAATCGCGCAAGCACTTCCCGCGCGTGGCGCCGGAGCAGGTGCTGGACGAGCGCTGGAACGCCTTCTCGCGCGTCACCTTCTACGAGAACCCCGAGCACCACGGCCTGTGGGGCGTGCCGCCCGGCGTCCCGCTGCCCGAATCCATCGGCATCGCCATCGACGCCTGGGCCATCACGTCCATCCTGCGTCGCGAGCCCGGCGCCGACGCCGACCCGGTGCTGGCGCACTACCCGCCGACGCTGGCCTGCGAGGGCGCCGCGCCGGGCTTCAGCGCGCTGGTCATCGGCGCGGGCGGCGGGGTGGACGTGCAGGCCGCGCTGGCCGCTGGCGCCGCGCACGTCACGGCCGTCGAGATCAACCCGCTCATCGTGGACGCCGTGCGCGGCCGCTGGTCCGGCTTCTGCGGCGGCCTCTACGACGACCCGCGCGTCGAGGTCGTGGTGGCCGAGGGCCGGCACTTCCTGCGCACGGCCCGCGACGCCGCCGGCGCGCCGCGCCGCTGGGACCGCATCGTCCTCTCCGGCGTGGACACCTTCGCCGCCACCGAGGCCGGCGCCTTCGCCCTGTCCGAGAACCACCTCTACACCGTCGAGGCCCTGCGCGACCTGCTCGACCACCTCGCGCCCGGCGGCGCGGTCTTCTTCACGCGCTGGTGGTTCGAGCCGCCGCGCCAGACGCTGCGCCTGGCCCTGACCGCCGCCCAGGTGCTGCGCGAGCGCGGCGCGGACCCGCTGCGCCGGCTGTTCGTGGCGCGCACGAACCTCGCCGGCGGCCGCGTGGCCGAGAACTCGCTGCTGCTGGTCGCCGCCGCCGACCTCGCGCCCTCCGACGTCGCGCGCCTCGAGCGCGCCGCCGCGGCGCGGGGCTGCGTCACGGTCTTCGCGCCCGGCCGGCCGGCGCACCCCGTCTACGCCGAGGCGCTGGCCCTGCCCGACCCGGCGCCGTTCCTCGCCCGCTACCCCTTCCGCGTCGAGCCCGCCACCGACGACCGGCCGTTCTTCTTCGAGTACAGCCGGCTCTCCAACCTGTTCCGCGACGACACCGACTGGATCCGCTTCCGCCTCGGCGGCCACGAGCTGCTTGCAGCCACGCTGATGGTCTTGCTGGTGCTGGCCTGCCCGCTCTTGCTGGCCGCGCCGCGCCCGCCGGGCGCCGCGGCCTTCGCCTGCCTGGGCCTCGGCTACGTGCTGGTCGAGGTGGCGCAGATGCAGCGGCTCACGCTGCTGCTCGGTCATCCGGTGCACGCCGTGGCCGTCGTGCTGGTGGCGCTGCTGGCGTGGTCCGGGGCCGGCAGCCTGGCGTCGCGGCGCCTCCCGCCCGCGCGCCTGCCGCTGGCCTGCCTGCTCGCGGCCGCGGCCGTCGCGGCGCTGGTGGCGCTCGGCTCGCTGGACGGGCTCGTCGGCGCGCCCTTCGCGATGCGCGTCGCCGCCGTGATCCTGGTCCTCGCGCCGGCCGGGCTGGCGCTGGGCCTGCCCTTCCCGCTGGCGGTGCGCGGCGTCGCCGGCGCGCACGCCGCCGGCGCCTTCGTCTGGAACGCCGTCGCCTCCGTGGTGGCCGGGCCCGTGGCCGTGCTGATCTCGATGCAAGCCGGCTTCACGGCCACGCTGGGCGCCGGCGCCGCAGCCTACTTGGCGGCCGGGCTGCTGTTCCGGAGGGGGCTGCGGGCGTCAGGCTGAGGATGGTGTCGCGGCCGCCCGCCGCGGTGGCCAGCAGCCGCGCGCACCGGGCAGCCCGCGCGGCAGCCGCAGCAACCTCAGGCGGGCCAGGCGCCGAGCCATGATCTCCATGAAACGCGCCTGCCGCGCGGCGGCATGGCGGGCCCGGGCGGCGGCATCGGGGCGGCGCGGCGGGGAGCTGGGCTGCGGTGGCGGCGGAACCAGCGCCGCACGATAGAGGCGGTCTTCGTGGCCGAGGCCGGGGAGGCCGTGGCGCAGCCGGTCGACGGCCAAGCCGGCCAGTCGCAGTGCCCGGCGGCCGAGCACAGTGAGGCGGAAGAAGCGGCGCGGGCGGGCCGGGTCGCGCGGCCCGCGGCGCCACTCGTCGGCTCGCAGCTCCAGGAGGGGTGGGCGGCGCCAGCTACGGACGTAGCCGCGGATCTCGAGGCGCGCCAGCGCCGTGTAGACCTGCTGCTGCGCGACGCGGCGTCCGGTGTGCGCGCCGACGTGGCGCTGGACCTCGATGCCGTAGCGGTCGGGGCCCAGGCGCACGAGGGCGGCGAGAACCTGCATCTGGAACGGGCCGGCGAGGCGCATCCGGGCGGGAGGGGCGGTGTGATCGGGCATGGGACATGGCTCCGCAGTGGGGATGAATGCCAGTCGTCCGGCGGCGTCAGCAATTACATCAATGAGGGAATTGCTGACGCCTGGGACGCTCATTCGCCCGGCGCGCCTCCTTGGCGCCGTCCTGCGCCTCAGGCGTTCCGCGCGCGGCTCCGCGCGGGTTTGCCGCGCGCCGCACGCCGGCCGCGCTCGCCCGTGGCCGCGACCGGACGCCACTGCGCCGGCGGCGCCTGGCCGATGGCCTCGTAGAGGAAGCGGCTCGGGTACGTGGGCGACCGGCTGCCGTAGCGGCTGCGCGTCGCGGCCCAGGTCAGCGTGAGCTGCCGCTGCGCGCGCGTGATGCCCACGTACATGAGCCGGCGCTCCTCCGGCACGGCGTCCAGGTCGATGGCCTTCTGGTGCGGCAGGAGCGTCTCCTCGCAGCCCGCCAGGTAGACGCGCGGCCACTCGAGGCCCTTGGCGGCGTGCAGGGTCATGAGCAGCACCCGCTCGCCGGTGGGCTCGGCCGTGCGCTCGTCTTGCTCGGCCAGCGTGAGGCGGTCGAGCAGGTCCTGCAGCCGCGTCACGCCGCGGCGCTGCAGGCTCTCGGCGACGTTGAGGACCTCGGAGACGCCGGCGCGGCGGTCCTCGCGCTCCTCGGGCGTGGGGCAGCGCTCGAGCTCGGCGCGGTAGTCGACGGCGGCCAGCACCTCGCGCACGAGGGCCACGAGGTCGGTCGCGCCCGCGGCGCGGCCGGCCAGCGTGCGCAGCGTGGCGCGCAGCTCGCGCGCGGCCTGCGCGGCCACGGGCGGCACGCCCTCGACGGCCTCGGCGCGGTCGAAGGTCTCGGCCACGGGCCGGCCGGCCGCGGTCGCGTCGGCGACGAGGCGGTCGAGCGAGGCCTTGCCGAGGCCGCGCGGCGGGCAGTTGGCGATGCGCAGCAGCGCGGTCTCGTCGTCGGGGTTCACCAGCAGCCGCAGGTAGGCGAGCACGTCGCGCACCTCCTTGCGGTCGTAGAAGGACGGGCCGCCGACCAGCCGGTACGGCACCTGCGCGGCCCGCAGCGCGGTCTCGAAGGGCCGGGCCTGCACGGCGGTGCGCAGCAGGACCGCGAACTCGGCCGGTCGCGCGCCGGCGGCGAGGCGCGCGGCGATGTCCTGCGCGGTGAAGGCCGCCTCGGCCTCCTCGTCCGGCTGGCCGACGACGCGCGGGCTGTCGCCGGCCTCCAGCACCGCGCGCAGCGTCTTCTCGTGGCGGCCGACGTTGCAGGCGATGAGGCGGTTGGCCGCCTCGAGGATGGCGCCGGTGCTGCGGTAGTTGGTCTGCAGGCGCACCGTGGTCGCGCCGCGGAAGTCCTTGGCGAAGCCGAGGATGCGCGACAGGTCCGCGCCGCGCCAGCCGTAGATGGCCTGGTCGTCGTCGCCGACCACGAAGAGCGAGTGGTGCTTCTCGGCCAGCCGCCGCACGATCTCGTACTGCGGGCGGTTGGTGTCCTGGTACTCGTCCACCAGCACGTGGCGGTGGCGCTGCTGCAGCACCTGGCGCACGGCCGGGGCCTGCTCGAGCAGGCGCAGCGTGAACAGCAGCAGGTCGTCGAAGTCCAGCGCGCGGTTGCGGCGCAGGTGCGCGTCGTAGGCCAGCCAGGCGCGGCGCAGCAGGTCGTCGTCCTGGTCCTCGGCGCGTTCGAGGCGGTTCTTGCCCAGCGAGATGCGCGACTGGAGCTGGGACGGCTGGACGTGCGCCTCGGGCACGCGCAGGTCGCGCAGCACGGCGCGCGCCGCGGCGAGCTGGTCGGAGGCGTCGCAGATGCCGAAGGCGGGCAGGCCGAGGGCCGCGCCGTGCTCGCGCAGCGTGCGCAGGCAGAAGGCGTGGAAGGTGCCGACCACGGTGCGGGCGGCGGCGTCGGCGCCGAGGATGCGCGCCAGCCGCTCGCGCATCTCGGCCGCGGCCTTGTTGGTGAAGGTGACGGCGAGGATGCCCTCGGGCGCAGCGCCGCCGGCCACCAGGTGCGCGATGCGCACGGTGAGCACGCGCGTCTTGCCGCTGCCGGCGCCGGCGAGCACGAGGACGGGCCCGACGGGCGCGGTGACCGCGGCGGCCTGCTCCGGGTTCAGGCCGGCCAGCAGCGCGGCCGGCGAGGGCGGGGCCGCAGCGCGCGTCGCGCCCGCGTGCGGGCTGCCGCGGCGCGGGGCGCGGGACTTGCGGACCGACATGCTGCGCATCCGGAGGGGAGGCCGGACTCTACGGGCGCGGCGCGCCGGATCAAGCTGCGCGGGGCGGCGCTCAGCCGGCGGCGACGTTGCCGCGCAGGAAGGAATCGCCGCGCAGGCGCAGCAGCTTGGCCGCGGCGCCGCGGCCGTAGCGCAGGCCGAGCACGTTCCACAGGCGCTTCTTCCAGCGCAACTGGCGGTTGAGGCTCTCGGCCCGGGCGCGCACGCGGTCGATGGTGGCCTTGTCCATGTGCGTGCCCACGAGGCCGGCGGCCATGACCACCTCGTCCCAGGTGTCGCCCTTGAGGTCGCCGCGCTCGACGGCCTGCTTGTGGTAGCGCGTCATGGGGTAGGTGATGTTGACGTTGGGCACCATGGCGATGCCGAGCTGGTGGAAGAAGGTGATCGACTCCAGCGCGGTGGCCTCGGTCTCGCCGGGCAGGCCCAGGATCATGTTGGGCGAGATGGTCAGGCCGATGGACTCGCCGTAGTCGCGGCAGGCGAGGAAGTCCTTCAGCGTGAGCTTGGAGATCTCGCCCTGGATGGACTCGGAGCCGGTCTCGAGGCCGGTGTAGATCTCGACGCAGCCGGCGTCGCGCATGAGCTTGAAGTGCTCGGGCTTCATGCCGTTGAGGCGCGTCTGGCAGCGCCACTCGATGCGTGCGGCGAGGCCGCGGCGGACGAGGCCCTCGCACACGGCGGTCAGGTGGCGGCGGTCCAGGGTGAAGATCTGGTCCTGGAACATGATGCGCCGCACGCCGTACTTCTCGACCAGCTCCTGCACCTCGTCCAGCACCTGCTCGGGGTCGCGCTTGGACTGCCGGTCGCCGAACATCTGCTTGTAGCAGTAGCCGCAGGGCATGGGGCAGCCGCGGCTGGTCTCGAGCATCGCGAACGGGGCGTCGGGCGCGGCGTTGTCGCGGTAGCGCGCCATGGGCAGCAGGTGCCAGGCGGGCGAGGGGAAGTCCCGGTACTTGAGCGGGTCCTCGTCGTCGGGGTTGTGGATCAGCGAGCCGGCGCGGCGCCAGGAGACGGACTTGACCGAGCGCCAGTCGCCGTCGCGCGCGACCTGGCCGGAGGCGATGGCGCCGAGGGCGGCGAAGCAGACCGGCTCGGTCTCGCCGCGCAGCACCGCCTGCACCTGCGGCAGCTTGCGCAGGATGTCGGCCGGGAAGATGGCGCCGTGCGGGCCCTCGAACAGGACGTGGGCGGGCGGCGCGGCCCAGCCGTCGAAGAGGGTGGCGAAGAAGTCCGTGATGTAGGCGGTGTCCGGGATCGGCAGCTCCCAGGCGTCGGTGCGCTCGGAGCTGTAGAGCAGGACGTCGGGCGCGAACTCGCGGATGCGCCGGGCGGTCTCGGCGTCCGACCAGTCCATGACGTGGGCGTCCAGGAACTGGATCTCCCAGCCGCCCTGGCGCTCCAGCCACGCCGCCACGATGGCGGTGGACAGCGGCTGCCACTTGCGGGTCTTGCGGAACGCGTAGTTGCGCCGGAAGACCGGGATGTGCGGGTTGACGAGGGAGATCTTCATCGCAGCGGGGCCAAGGGGGGAGGCAGTCTACCGCACCCCTCCCGGCGCCGGCGGTGTCCGGATCGTGTGGCCGCGGGGCACTCCTGATGCGGCAGGCGCCAGACCGATATCGACGTTCCGGGCCGGCGGCCTTACACTTCCGAACCCCTTGGGCCGCGACCTCCCCGTCGCGCCCGATCCCGATGGAGCACCCGATGCGCCAGCTCGCGCTTGCAGCCGCCTTGGCCCTGGCCAGCCTCTCGACCTCCACCGCCGCGCAATTCCAGCCGTGGCGGGCCGCGGGGGGCGAGCTTGTCATGCGCCTCGACCAGGCCGGCCTCTCCGGAGCGGGCCTGCAGCTGATCGAGGTGGACCAGACCGGCAAGCAGCCGGGCGCGGTGACAGCCGACGGTGCGGTCCTGACCTTCGCGGTGCAGCCGGACGGCGACCTGCTGCTGCTGGTCGGGCACACCGGCGAGTTCGTGGCCTACGGCGTGCTGGGCGGCGGCGTCACGATCGCGGGCGGCTTCGTGCTCTCGTCGCCGTCCACCGGCGCCTTCGTCGACTTCCACGCGGCGCGCTTCCACCACCTGCCGGCCTTCAGCGACGGCCCGGGCGGCGAGCCCGACCCGGACTACATGTTCCTGACCGGCAGCCAGGCCCAGCCGGGCCTCGACCTGATCGTGCGCTCGCCCAAGATCCACTTCGACCCGCAGGGCCTGTCGCCCTACACGCCCGCGGACCACGTGACGCCGCTGTTCAGCATCCTGTCGTGGGACCTCGTGGTGACGGCCGACCTGGCCGCGCGCCTGGCTCGCCCCGAGCTGGCGGGCGCGGTGCTGGGCGGCGGCGAGCTGCTGGTGACCGGCCAGCCGTGGCTCGATCCGTGGAGCTATCCTCGGGGCCTGAATCCGTGGACGCCGTTCACGGGCGCCGCGGACGGGGGCGCCGGCCCGGGCGACGCCGGCCTGGACGTGTCGCTATCGGCCGTGGGCGCGATCGTGGAGAAGAACCACGAGGGCGTCTTCCCCAACGGCCGGCAGTCCATGTCCATCTCCACGACCTCCTGCAACGTGGGCACCGTCTCGGTGCCCTGGCAGCAGGCCATGGACCCCGACCACCCCGGCATCGCCATGCAGCTCCATCGCGAGCTGGGCGACCGCTTCGAGCAGGTCGGCGTCTCGTGGATCAAGCACGGGTTCTTCAGCACCAACCAGAGCACCTGCGGCGCGTGCAGCACGCCGGGCGGACCCAGCAACCAGTTGGGCGTCAACTGCTCGGATACCTACGGCACCAGCAACAACTCCGACCCGATGTGGCTGGGCCCGCGCAGCGAGTGGAACGCGTTCAACGTCGCCTGGGAGCCGTGCGGCAGCTTCTTCGACGGCCTGCCGGTGGACTGCATCCGCAACGAGAACGGCAGCTCCTTCGCCAACAAGGTCGATCACCGCCTCGAGGCCTTCGACGCCGACCTCGGCCTGGCCGGGGCCACGTACTACTACGAGGCCATGTACCTGGTGCAGGGCGACGTGAACAAGGCCAACAACATCGGCTCGCGCAAGGCCAGCATGATCTGGACCGGCTCGATCTGGGACATCGTCACCGCGACCGGCAGCAACAGCCTGGTCGTCGGCCCGGCCATCAACCGCTGGGCGGCGGCCGACGTCCTGACGCAGGCCGGGCTTGCGCCCGGGGACGGCGACGTCATCGTGGGCGTCAACACCATCGACCTCGGCGGCGGCCTGTGGCGCTACGAGTACGCGGTCTTCAACTGGAACCTCGACCGCAAGCTGCGCTCCTTCGCCGTGCCCACCGCGGGCGGCTCGGTGTCCAGCCCGTACTTCCACGACATCGACGACTTGCCGGCCAACGACTGGGTGGCCAGCGTGGCGGGCGGCAACGTGACCTGGGAGTTTCCGGACGTGGTCCTGCCCGGCGTCAAGGTGGCGGGCGCGCTGGAGTTCCTCACGCTCTACAACTTCGGCTTCACCAGCGACGTGGCGCCGGGCGACCGCGACGCGACGGTTGCGCCGCACCTGGCCGGGCCGGGCGGCGACCTGCTGGCCGTGGCCACGCGCGCCCCGGCGGGCCTCAACCTGAGCGCCACCAAGCTGGCCCCGGCCGAGCTGGAGCCCTTCAGCCTGGTGATGAACGGCGGCACGGCCAACATGATGGTGGCCGTGGTGGAGGTCTCGGGCGTCCCGCTCGGTGCGCCGGTGCTCATCGGGCCGGTGCCCTTCGTGGGCGGCACGGCCTCCATCCCGCTGGCCATCCCGACCGGGCTCTCGGGCCTGGACTTCGTCATGGTGGGCGGCGACGTGACCGTCGGCCCGCTGGCGCTGCTGCAGCTGGGCAACACGATCACCATCGCCGTGCAGTGACCCGGCGCGGGCGGCGGCCCCCGGCCGTCGCCCCCCGCGGCGCGACCTGACGCCTCCGGAGCGCGACCCGCTCCGGGGGCGTCCGCTTTTTGCGAAGCTCTCGCGCGCGCGGCGCCCGGTGCGCCGCCGGGAGGCACCTCGTGGACCAGCTCTTCACCGCCGAGAACGCCATCGCCCTGCTCACGCTGACGGCGATGGAGATCGTGCTCGGCATCGACAACATCGTCTTCATCTCGATCCTGACCGCAAAGCTGCCGCTGGCCGAGCGCCCGCGCGCGCGGCGGCTGGGGCTGGGCGGGGCGATGCTCATGCGCATCGCGCTGCTGCTGTGCCTGACGTGGGTCATGGGCCTGACGGCGGTGCTGTTCACGGCCCTCGGCCACGGCGTCAGCGGCCGCGACCTCGTGTTGCTGGTGGGCGGCCTGTTCCTGATCGGCAAGGCCACCTTCGAGATCCACGAGCGCGTCGAGGGCCACGCCGGGCCGGGCGCTGGCAGCGCGCGGGCCGTGTCCTTCGGCGCGATCATCGGCCAGATCATGGTGCTGGACATCGTGTTCTCGCTGGACTCGGTGATCACGGCGGTGGGCATGGCCCAGTCGATCGCCGTCATGGTGACGGCCGTGATCGCCGCCGTGGGCGTCATGCTGGTCTTCGCCGGCAAGGTCTCGGACTTCGTCGAGCACCACCCGACGGTCAAGATGCTGGCGCTGTCCTTCCTGCTGCTCATCGGCGTCATGCTGGTGGCCGACGGGGCCGGGCAGCACATCTCCAAGGGCTACGTCTACTTCGCCATGGCCTTCTCGCTGCTGGTCGAGATGCTCAACCTGAGGGCGCACAAGGTGGCGAAGGCGCGGGGCGTGACGGGGCACGGGTGAGCGGGGTCGGGGCGCCCCCGGCGGCCGGTGTGCCGCGCACGCTGCGGTGTGCCGCCGTTCTCATCGCGGTGCTGGCGCTGGGCTTCGCCGCGGGCGGGATCCGCTCGCTGCTCTCCGGCGGGGCGGCGGTCATGCCGCTGGTGCGCGTGCTGCTCGTGCCTGCGCTGCTGTGGCTCGTGCGCGGACTCCGGGTTGCGCACAGGCGTGCGTGGGTCTGGAGCGTGGCCTTCTGCAGCTTCCGGATCGTGTCCTGGCTGGCTTTCGCGCTGGTCATCGCCCGCACGCACGACGAGCACTGGTCCGCCTCGCCCTGGTTCGCGCCGCGCATGCTGATCGAGCAGTCGCCGGTCCTTGCTGCCCTGGTGCTGTTGCTGCTGCCGGCGAGCCGTCGGGGCTTGCGGGCGAAGGCGGCCTGAGTCCTACCTCGCGAACATCTCCTCCACCGGCACGATGCGGATGTCCTCGCGCTTCACCTTCAGCGGCCAGGCCTGGATGACCCCGTCCTCCTCCAGGATCTCCGCCGGCTTCTCGACGCCGCCGTAGTCCATGGGCGAGGGCTCGCCGCCCGCGAGGGCGTCCGCCAGCGCCTGGGCGTGCTCGGTCACCAGCACGATGTGCAGGTTGTCCGCCTGCAGGTGCTTGCGGATGGCCGCGTTGACCTCCTCCGGCGTGATCTCGTCCATGAGCTGGCGGAACGCGGACAGGTGCCCCGGATCGGGGATGCCGTAGTAGCGGTCGTCCAGCGCCCATCCGAGGCGCTCGGCGGTGGTCTCGGCGAAGTGCAGCGAGTAATTCTTCAGGAACTTCCTGGTGAACGCCACCTGCTCGGCGGTGAGGCCGTCGCGGGACAGCCGCTCGACCTCGCGCAGGGCGGCGCGCAGGGCGAAGAGCGCCTGCGCCTCGGGCACCGGGCGGATCCAGACCTCGAACAGGTGGTTGCGGCGGCCGGCGCCGCTGGGCGGCATGCTGCGGCGGCCGCCGTTGGGGTAGGCCTCGATGTAGGAGTAGTCGCCGTAGTTCATGCCGCGCGCCTCGCGGATGACCTGGTAGAGGTGGCTGCTGCTGTTCCTGTGCTCGCCCAGCCACGAGTTGGCGATCCACAGGGCGCAGAACTCGCGCGAGCCGCGGCGGACGCCGACGGGCGCGCCGAAGCTGATGGCCGTGGAGGGCCCGGGCTTGGCCACGATGGTGACGTGCCGGCCGGAGACCGGCGGCGGCTGCGGCGCGGGCGTGGCCGGCGGCGTGCCGGCGGGCAGGCGCGCGAGGTCGGCCAGCAGTCGCGCCGGCAGGTCGGCGGGGTAGCCGCCGCCCAGCGCGATGACCACGTTGTCGCGCGTCCAGCGCGCGGCCCAGAAGTCGCGCACGTCCTGCAGCGTGGTCGCGCGCAGCGACTCGACCGAGCCCAGGTCCAGGTGCTCGTAGGGCGTGCCGCGGTAGGCGGCCTCGTACAGCGCGGCCTTGCCCAGCTCCTCGTCGGAGGAGTAGCGCAGCTCCTTCTCCAGCGCGGTCAGGGCCGAGTCCTTCAGGCGCGTGAAGTCGTCCTCGCGGAAGCCGGGCGCGAGCAGCGCCTCCATGAGCAGCGGGTAGAAGGCGCCGAGGTTGTCGCGGTGCACGCTGGCGGACAGGACGGTCATCTCCTTGTCCACGGAGACGGAGTAGCCGCCGGCCAGCGGGTACAGCGCGGCCAGCATCTCGTCGTAGCTGCGCGCGCGCGTGCCGCCCTCGGAGACCAGCGCGCCGGCGAGCGCCGCGAGGCCGCGCCGGCCGGGCGGGTCGTCCTGGCTGCCGGCCTTGAACCACAGGCGGAAGGACACGTTCGGGTCGTCCGCGACGGGCAGCAGCACCGGCGGCTGGCTGCTGCGCGGCGCCGGCACGGGCTGGTCCTTGGCGTGCAGCACGGCCACGGTGGAGCGCTCGGGCGCCAGCCAGCGGCCGGCGGCCGCGCGCACGTCGGCCACGCTGACCGCGTCCAGCGTGGCCTGCCAGCGCTCGACTGCGTCCACGTCGCCCGTGATGGCCACGAGCTGCGCCAGGTTGCGGCACACCGAGGAGGGCGTGGTGAGCGCGGACAGGAAGGCGTACTTGCTGCGCGAGCGGTTGGCGTCGAGCTGCTGCGCCGTCGGCCCGTCGCGCCGCAGCGCCTCGAGCGCGCTCCAGATCTCGCCCTCGACCGCGTGCACGTCGGCCGGGTCCTTGACCATGGCGATGACCGCCCACAGCCCCGGGTCGCGGCTGTTGCCGAAGAACGGGAACAGCGACTCGACGCGCTGCTCGTCCAGCACCAGCTTCTTGTACAGCGCCGAGGTCTCGCCGCAGGCCAGCTCGCCGGCCAGCGAGCCGGCCACCATCTGGCGGTTGCCCGGCTCCAGCGCCGGCCCCTTGAAGGCCACGCACACGATGGGCAGCGTCTGCCCGTCGAAGGGCACGTCGATGCGCCGCTGCGCGGCCTGCGCGGGCTCCTCGGGCACGGCCGGGGCCTGGTAGCCGCGCTTCCAGCCGGCGTAGTGCTCGCGGATCTGCGCCAGCGCGGCCGCGCGGTCGAAGTCGCCCGCCACCACCAGCACCACGTTCTCCGGCCGGTAGAAACGGTCGAAGAAGCCGCGGCTGTAGGCGAACTGGTTGGGCATGTCCTGGATGTCGGCCTCGAAGCCGATGGTCGTGTGCTTGTACGTGTGCCGGTCGAAGGCCGCGTCCTGCAGCGCCTCGAACAGCACCTCGAAGGGGCTCGTGCGCCCCTTCCTGTACTCGCCGTAGACCGCGCCGCTCTCGGTCTGGAACTGCGCCTCGTCGTACTTCAGGTTGCGGAAGCGGTCGGCCTCGATGCGGATCGCCGTGGGCAGGTCCGCGCTGGCCAGCCCGAGGTGGTAGGCGGTGTAGTCGTCGGTGGTGTAGGCGTTGGCGTCGGCGCCCATGCCGTTGACGATGCGGTCGTACTCGGGGCCGGGCAGCGCCTCGGTGCCGCGGAACATCATGTGCTCGAAGAAGTGCGCGAAGCCGGTGACGCCCGGCTCGACCTCGTCGCGGCTGCCGGTGCGCACGATGGTCCAGTAGGCCGACAGGCCGTTGCTGGGCATGGGGATGAAGCGCACCTGCAGCCCGTTGTCGAGCTGGTGCTTCTCCACCGGGTACGGGAAGGCCGGCGCGGCGTCGCGCGCGGTGGCCTTGGCGGCCTTGGCCGGCTTGTCGGCCTTCACGGCCTTGGCGACCTGCTTGTCCATGGGCTTGGCGACCTTGGCCGGCGCCTTCGGCGCGCGCACCTCGCGTTCCGTCTGGATGAGGCAGGCGGGCAGGAGCAGCGCGGCGAGGACGGCGGCGACGAGGGTGCGAGCGAAGTTCACGAAGCGCCTCCGGAGGCGATGGAAGGAGGGGTTGCGGCGCTCAGGCGGCCTTGGGCTTGCGGGTGCCCACGACGTACAGCGCCAGGGCCATGAGGAGGAAGGGCGTCAGCGGCCACCAGGACTCGTCGTGGAACGGCGAGCCCACCTTGAGCAGCGGGTCGAGCCCGGCCAGCGCGCGGTCGGCGTTCTTCCACTCGATCACCGACTGCACCACTCCTGCGATGGCCCCGCCGGCGATCAGGCCGCTGGCCATCAGCGTGCCGGGCGAGAACTCCGACTCCGTCGAGCCGGCCTTGCCCGTGCGCTTCTCCACCAGCCAGCGCACCAGGCCGCCGACGAAGATGCCCGCCGAGGTGGAGATGGGCAGGTACAGGCCCACCGCGAAGGGCAGCGACGACACGCCGACCATCTCCATGATGATGGCCAGGAACATGCCCACCAGCACCAGGCCCCAGGGCAGCTTGCCGCCCAGCGTGCCGTCGATGATCAGGCGGAAGAGCTGCGCCTTGGGCGCGTCGAACTTCTCGCCCTCGTTCATGCGCCAGGCAGCGCTGCCGTCGGCGGCGGCCAGGTACGCGCCGCGCTCGAGGCCGCCCGCGGCCTCGTCCAGCTGCACGCGCCGATAGCTCGCGTGGTCCGGGCCCAGCTCGACCGGCGCGTCGGCCGGCACGTCCAGCCGCGGGCCGTCGGTCAGCTTCTGGAAGGTGTAGGGGAAGGTGCCGCACACGCCCGGATCCACCAGGAACAGCGGCTGGCCGGCGTCGCCCAGCAGGTACTTGCCGCGCGGCACCGCGCCCTGCTCCTCGGGCAGGTAGGCCACGCTGTGGGGCGTGCCGTCGGCGCGCGCGTCGGTCTGCCCGTCGGACGAAAGCTGCGCGGACAGGTTCACGCCCGGGCCGAAGTCCACCGGCCTGTAGGTCGTGCTGCCCTGGTTGAGCTGCTTGAGCGTGAAGCCGATGACGATGGCGCTGGTGACCACGCCCACCAGGATGGAGAGCTGCTGCGCGCGCGGCGTGGCGCCCACCAGGTAGCCGGTCTTGAGGTCCTGGCTGATGGTGCCGCCGTTGCCGGCCGCCACGCACACCAGCGCGGCGGTGGTCAGCGCCATGGCCTTGAAGCCCACGCCGGTCCAGCCCATGAGCACGAACAGGCCGCAGGTGAGCAGCAGCGTGGCCACGGTCATGCCCGAAATGGGGTTGCTCGAGCTGCCGATCTCGCCCGTGATGCGGCTGCTGACGGTGACGAAGAAGAAGCCGAACAGCACGATCAGCACGGCCGAGAGCGCGTTGATCTGCAGCATGGGCGCCAGCCAGATGGCCAGCGCGATGGCCAGCGAGCCGCCCAGCACCACGCTCATCGGCAGGTCGTTCTCGGTGCGCTTCACCGCCTGCGCCCCGGCGCCCTGGCGCAGGTTCCTGAGCCCGCCCTTGAAGGCGCCGACGATGCTGGGGATCGAGCGCGCCAGCGCGATGAAGCCGCCGGTGGCCACCGCACCCGCGCCGATGTAGAGGATGAAGTTGTTGCGGATCTCGCCGGGCGACATGTCGCGGATCAGCTTGGTGGCCGGGTAGAAGATCTCGCCCGACGAGTCGCCGAACAGGTGCACCAGCGGCACCAGGATCATGAAGGCCAGCGCGCCGCCGCCCATCATGTTGGAGGCCGTCTTCGGGCCGATGATGTAGCCCACGCCCAGCATCGGCGGGCTGACCTCGAAGCTCAGCGTCGCGCCGCGCAGCTTGCCCCAGAAGTCGGCGGCAAAGGTGGCCACGTCCGCCCAGACCTTCAGGATCAGGTTGGTCACGGCGTAGAGGAAGCCCACGCCGAAGCCGATGAACACCGTGGCCGCCGAGGTGCCGCCCTTCTCGCCCACGATGAGCACGTCCGCGCAGGCCGTGCCCTCGGGGTAGGTCAGCTTGCCGTGCTCCTTGACGATCAGGCCCTGGCGCAGCGGGATCATCATCAGCACGCCGATCAGCCCGCCCATCAGGCCGACCAGCAGGATGCGCTCCAGCTCCATGTCGAAGCCCATCAGCAGCAGCGACGGCAGCGTGAAGGCCACGCCGGCCGCGATCGACTCGCCGGCCGAGCCGGTGGTCTGCACGATGTTGTTCTCGAGGATCGTGCCCGCCTGCATGCCGAAGGCCCGGCTCAGCCAGCGGAAGAGCGTGATGCTCAGCACCGCCACCGGGATGCTGGCCGAGACCGTCAGGCCCACCTTGAGCCCGAGGTACACCGACGAGGCCGCGAAGACGATGCCCAGCACCGACCCGATCAGCACCGCGCGCAGCGTCAGCTCGCGCTGGGTCACGTCGGGGGAGACGAAGGGCGAGAACTCCGGAGCCGCTGGCTCCGACGACCGGCCGGCGTGTTGGCTCATGGAGCGGCAGGCTAACCGGGGGCGGGGTCGGAGGTCCATGGTCCGGCCAGGGACGACGCGATCAGCGTGCGCGTCGAGGCCCAGGCTGGCGCGGAGTCCGGGCTCGATTCGCGGCTGCAGAAGGTGCTCGAGCCGATGCGCTTGCAACCGCCTCAGGCCCCGCAGCGCGGCCGGCGCCGGGCGGCCCTGCGCCGATCAGCCGGCCGCGGCGTGGTCGCGCCCGGCCCGCGCGACGCGCCACAGCGCCGCCGGCCCGTGCAGCGCGTTGTGCAGCACGTCGCGCAGCGGCTGGTGCCGCAGCACGCCCGGCGTGCTGAGCCACCAGCCCAGCCGGTGCAGGCGCGTCATCTCGCGGTAGAACTCGGCGCGCGGCAGGGCCGTCGGCAGCACGGCGTGGTCCAGGTCCAGCAGCGACGGGTCGTGCGAGGTGAGCTGCTGCGCCTGCTCGTCGAAGAGGCGCGTGCCCACCAGAGGCGTTTCGACGGTCACGTCCACGAGATCGGGGCGCAGGCGCAGCATGGCGCCGCGCACGTCGGCAAGGTCCGCGCGCGAGGCGCCCGGCGGCACCACGAAGGCCGCGGCCGAGGCCAGGCCCAGCTCGCGCAGCCGCGCCAGCGCCGCCGCGTTGACCGCCATCGACGTGCCCTTGCGGATCTCGCGCAGGCGCTCATCCGAGTGCCCGTCGAGCCCGACGTACACCCAAGCCAGCCCCAGCGCGCGCCAGCGCGCCAGCAGCCCGGCATGCTGCAGCACGCTGTCGGCGCGGGTCATGAGCGCGAAGCGGCGGCGCACGCCGGCGGCCTCCAGCGCGCCGGCCAGCCGCTCCATGGCGTCGGGAAACTGGAACGGCTCGAGGTCGGCGAGGAAGACGTTGGGCTCCGTCGTCTGCCGGATCTCCTGCACCACGTCCGGCACGGCGCGCACGAAGGTCTCGCCGGCGCCCTTGCTGGCGGTGCAGTAGCGGCAGGCGAAGCGGCAGCCGTAGGTGAAGATCACGTAGGCCGTCCCGCCCATGCCGAGGAAGCGATAGCGGCCACGCGCGCGGCCGAGCAGCCCGCGGTCGGGCACGCCGACGTCGCCGATGCGGTCCTCCGCCGGCGCCGTCTCGATCCAGCGCTCTCCCGCGCGCAGGCGCAGGCCCGGGACCTGCGCGCCGTCGTCGCCGCGCGCCCAGGCGGCCAGCAGCGCCGGCACGGTCCGGCGCTGGGACGCCAGCGCGATGGCCGGCAGCGCGGCGTCCGCCAGCGGGTGCTGCAGCTCGTGGGGACGCTCGCGAAAGCGCGTGTTGCCGTACTCGGCCGCCGGCAGCAGCAGCACGCGCGGCCGCGGGCGCAGCGCCGCGAGCGCTGCCAGCAGGCCGTCCAGCGCAGGCAGGCTGGCCGGCGCGACGGCGACCACCACGGCCTCCGGCGCGAAGCCGCGCAGCTCGCGGCGCAGGTCGGGCGTTACGCGCAGGTCCACCAGCCGCAGGGCGTGCGCCCCGGCCAGCACGGGGCCGAGGAAGATGCCGTTGAGCGCCTCGGTGAGCGTGAAGGACTCGACGTACGAGCGGCGGGCGGACGGCGCGTGCAGCAGCAGGACGTTCATGGCGGGCTCTCCGGCGGGGCGGGACGCTGGTCTTGCATGTCCCCGGTATCGGAGGCGCGCGCGTATCCGTCCAATGAGGATCTAGAATGCGGGCCATGCGCAACGCGCATGGGAGTGCACCGACGTGAACCTCGACCACCTGCGCGCGTTCCTGCTGGTGGCCCGTGCGGGCGGCTTCTCGCGCGCGGCCGCGCTGTTTCCGACCACGCAGCCCACGCTCAGCCGGCAGCTGCGCGCGCTGGAGGGCGAGCTGGGCTGCGCGCTGTTCGCGCGGCGCGGCCGTGGGGTGCGGCTGACCGAGGCGGGGCGCCGGTTCCTGCCGGGCGCCGAGGACCTGCTGCAGCGCGCGGACGCGCTGGCCGCCGGCGGTCGCCCGCGTGGCGGAGCGGCGCAGGTCGCGGGCGTGCTGCGCCTGGCCGCCGCCGACAGTGTCGTCCTGGCGCGCCTGCCGGACGTGCTGCGCCGCCTCGCGCGCCGCCACCCGCGCCTGACCGTGCGCCTGCGCACCGCGACCACGCCCGAGATCCTGTCCTGGGTGCGCGAGCGCAGTTGCGACGCGGGCCTGTGCATGTTGCCGCAGGCGCACCCGGGCGTCGTGCTGCGGCCGCTGTGGCGGGACGGCCTGGTCGCCATCGCGCCGCAGCGCCACGCCCTGGCCGGGCGGCGCGTGCCGCTGGCGCGCTTCGCCCGCGAGCCGCAGGTCATGCTGCGTGCCGGCACGCTCACGCACCAGGCCCTGGCGGCGGCCTGGCAGGCCGAGGGCCTGGCGCTCGCGCCGCAGCTCGTGGTCGACACCTTTCACCAGGTGCTCGAGCTGGTGGCGGCCGGGTTGGGCGTGGGCGTGGTGTCGGAGCTGGAGGCGCGCCAGGCGCTGCGACGCGGGCAGGTCGCGCGCGTGCGCGTGGCGGCGGTGGACGGCCTGCCGCGGCCGCTGGGCCTGGTGCTGCCCGCCGACGGCGACACGCCGCCCGCGGTGCTGGCGCTGCTCGATGTCGTGTCGCCCGGCCGCTCGGCCCGCAACGTCGCGCCGGTGCCGCGGCGCCGCGCGTAGAGTCAGGCCGCACGCCTCGCCGGACCGCCCGTGGCTTCCGACCCCGCCCGCCGCACCTTCCGCCTGGTCTGGCTGAACAACTTCGTCACGGCCATCGGGATGATGGGCTTCCTGCCGCTCTTCCCGCTGCTGCTGCGCGACCTCGGCGTGCGCGACGACGACGCGGTCAAGGCCTGGTCGGGCGTGCTGGTGGGCGCGGCGCCGCTGACGGCCGCGTTCATGGGCCCCGTGTGGGGCGTGGTGGGCGACCGCATCGGCCGCAAGCCGATGATGGTGCGCGCCAACCTGGCCATCACCGTGTTCGTGGGCCTGATGGCCTTCGCGCGCACGCCGCAGCAGTTGCTGGCGCTGCGCCTGGCCCAGGGCGTGTTCTCGGGCTTCATCGCGCCCAGCATCACGCTCGTGTCGGTCAACACGCCGCTGCACCGGCAAGGGCACGTCACGGGCCTGCTGGCCACGGCGGTGATGGCCGGCAGCCTGGTCGGGCCGACCCTGGGCGGGCTGGCGGCGGACCACGCCGGCTTCGCGGCGGTGTTCGCGGGCTGCGCGGCGCTCTCGGCGCTGGCGGCGGCGCTGGTCGCGTGGGGCGTGCGCGAGGAGCGGCACCCCGCCGACGACGCGCCGCTGACGGCAGGCGGCGTGCTCGCCGCGCTGCGGCGTGACCTGCTGGTCTTCCTGCAACCGGGCCTGCTGCGCACGGTCGTGGTGGTCGTCTTCGTCACGCGCTTCGGCATGCGCCTCGTGGACCCGGTGCTGGCGCTGTGGGTCGAGCAGCTCGGCGGCACGCCGCCCGAGCGCCTGGGCACGGTGACCGGCTCGCTGTTCTCGGCCACGGCGCTGGCCACGCTGGTCTGCACGCCGCTGTGGGGCCGCTTCGGCGACCGGCGCGGCCACGGACGCGTGCTGGCCGCGTGCGCTGGCGTGGGCGCGGCCGGCTACCTGGCGCAGGGCCTCGTCGGCAGCGTGACGCCGCTGTGGCCGCTGCGCTTCGTGTCGGGAGCCTTCCTGGCGGGCTGCCAGCCGGCGGCCTTCGCGTTGGCGGCGCAGGCCAGCGCGCAGGAGCGGCGCGGCGCCGTGCTGGGGCTGGCCTTCGGCTCGCAGGTGCTGGCCAACGCGATGGGGCCGGCGGCGGGCGGCGCGCTGGCCTCGGTGCTCGGGCTGCGCGAGCTGTTCGTCGTCGCGGCAACCCTCATGGGCGGCGCGGCGCTGGTGGCCTGCCTGCACGCGCGCCGCGCGGCCCGCTCCGGGGTCTGAGGCGTCGAGCGCGGGCCGCCACCGTCCCGCGCGTCGACGCGCTCAGCAGCCGGTCGACCCGCGCACGGAGCGGGACGGGCGCGAGCGGGGCTGGCACGAGACACCGCAGCGCGCGCCGCTTGCACTCCGCGAGCGGGCCTCCGTGTCCGGCGCATGGGCGCGTGGAGCAGCCGGACGAGCCGCCTCCGGCGAGGGATCGGATCCGTCCGGCCCCCCTGCGTTCCTGCCCAGCGAGCACGAGGGACCCACCACTGCATGGCTCGCGGGACGTACGGAACGCACAAGCCGGCCTTCTCCGCACTGGAAGCTGAAACGTGCCGGACAACGTCGCGCCCGGCCACTCGCACGAACCCGCCCGATGGACGCTGCGCACGCATGGAAATAACGGCATGCGACATGGCGAACACGGACGCCGAGGGCCCGTCGGCGAGCTGCGCGACGAACCATGCTCGACCGCGTTGCGCGACGTCGCGACGGTTGCGTCCGGCCCGGCGTGACGCGCCGGACCCCGCCGCTCAGAAGGTGCGGCCGAGGCCGACGTAGTAGTTGTAGTCGCTGGTGCGCTTGCCCGCGCCCGGGTCGGAATCGTGGAAGCGGTCCGTGCCGACCTTGAGGAACCAGGCCGAGGCCGCGTCGAGCCTGGTCTCGTAGGCCAGGCGCATGACCGAACGGTATTCGCCCGACGGATTGACGGTCGGGTAGACGTCCGAGTTGAACGTGAACTTGCTGATCTCGCTCAGCGTCCAGGCCCAATCGAGCCCGAACAGGGCCTCGTAGGACAGTTCGTCCTCGATGCTCTTGAGCTTGAAGGGCGGGGGCGCGCCGTTCAGGTTGCGCGAGATGCCGAACTTGCGCGACAGGCCGGCGCCGAGGCGGCCCACCACGTCGTGCTCCGCGTCCTTGCGGAACTGGTACGCGGCGCCGCCGGCCAGCGCCAGGCGGCCGTTGAAGTCGGTGAACTGGTCGGTGTCGTAGCTGCCCTGGACGAAGGTGCGCCACGAGCTGTCGCCGTTCTTCCACTCGTGCCGCAGCTGGGTGAAGGACTTGCCCTCGGTGCTGTCGTGGTCGGTGGTGGCGCGCCGGTACCAGATGGTGAAGGTGTCGATGGCATCCGCGTCGTCGTGCTTCAGGTCGAGCTGGGTGCGGAAGGTGCCGTTGGTCGTGTTGCCCTCGCTGCCGCTCAGGGACACGTCGAACTTGCCCGACCACGGCGAGGCGGCCGGCGCCGGCGGGGCCGGCGGCGCGGGCGGCTTGATGGCGGCGCGCGCGACCTCGATGCGGCCGAGGATGTCGTGCAGGATGACCAGCTTCGCGCCGTCGGCCTGCTCGAGCAGGCCGGTCAGCTTGTCGCCGTTCATGAGCTCGATGGTGATGGTCTGGCCTTCCTGGAACACGTCCTGGGCGCGGGAGGGCACGGCGAGCACGACCAGCAGCAGCACGGCGAGCAGCGCGACGCGCATGGTGAGGATTCCGGGCAGGGGGCGGTGGATGAACGGGCGCAACACGATGCGAAATCGGGCGCCGCCCGTTCAAGCCGCGCCACGCGCGGCTCAGTTCACCGACTGCAGCGTCACCGGCACGTCCATCTCGCTGCCCTCGCGCAGGACGCGCACGGTCACGCTGCGGCCGACATCCATGGTTTCGAGCAGGTTCATCAGCTCGTCCTTGTCGGCCACCGGCCGGCCGTCGATGGCCAGGATGACGTCGCCCAGCAGCAGGCGGTTGCCCTGCCGCCGGTAGCCGCGCAGGCCCGCGCGCTCGGCCGAGCTGCCCGGCGGGACCTCGGCCACCGGCACGCCGCGCACGCCGAAGCGCCGCGCCTCCAGCGGCCCACCCGCCTTGAAGCCCAGCCCCGGCCGAACGACCCGGCCGTTGGCGATGAGCTGCGTCACGACGCGCTTGACCTCGTCCACCGGCACCGCGAAGCCGAGGCCGGCCGAGCTGCCCGACTCCGACCAGATCATGGTGTTGACGCCGATCAGCCGCCCGGCCGAGTCCAGCAGCGGCCCGCCGCTGTTGCCGGGGTTGATCGGCGCGTCGGTCTGGATCACGCCCGTGATGCGCCGGCCGCCCACCGAGTCCATCTCGCGGTCCAGCGCCGAGATGATGCCGTGCGTCAGCGAGTAGTCGAGGCCGTAGGGGTTGCCGATGGCGAAGGCCTTCTGCCCGACCTGCAGGTCGTGGCTGCTGCCCAGCGTGACCGGGAACAGCTTGTCGGGCGGGGCGTCGATGGTCAGGACGGCCAGGTCCTTGTCCGCGTAGAACACCACCCGGCGGGCCTCGTACTGGCTGCCGTCGTGCAGCGTGACCAGCGCGCCGCTGGCCTCCTGCACCACGTGGAAGTTGGTCACCACGTGCCCGGCCTTGTCCCACACGAAGCCGCTGCCGGTGCCGGCGGTCTGCTGCACGGTGCCCTGGAAGGGCACGCGCACCGACTCCAGCGGCTCGATGAAGGCCACCGAGTCCGAGGCCGCCTTGAACAGCTCGATCGTGGCCAGCTCGTCGGCGGCCAGGTCCCCGCGCGCGGTGACGGCGCGCGGCTCGGCCGCGGACAGCGCCCGCGCCCAGCGGCTGTGCGCGCCCAGCCACCAGGCGCCGCCCAGCGCGGCCAGCAGCAGCAGGAGCGCGGAGAGGCGTACGGATCCGGCGCGCGTCGCGTCCATGGCATCACCCGGCACGAGGGGGCACCATGGTAGCCGTCATGAACGCCGCGCCCGCCACCTGCGCCAGCATGCTGGTCTCCGGCCGCGTGCACGGCGTGGGCTTCCGCTGGTTCGTGCGCCGCCACGCCGAGGCGCTGGGCCTGCGCGGCTGGGCGCGCAACCGCCGCGAGGGCACGGTCGAGCTGGAAGTCTGCGGCCCGCGCGCCGCCATCGAGCGCCTGCTGGACGAGCTGCGCCAGGGCCCGCCGGCCGCGGAGGTGGGCGACGTGCAGGTGCACTGGCTGCCGCCGCCCACGCACGGGTCGCCGGCGGGGTTCGAGATCCGGCCGACGGCGTGAGGCCCGGCGCATTCGCGCGGCCCTCCCGCGTAGAATCCCGGCCGCGCGCCGCGGGCTGCGACGCGTGCGAGGACGTCGCATGGACACGACCAGCCTGATCGTCGGCCTCCTCGCCGGCGTCGTCGCCGGGGCGCTTGGCGCGCTGCTCCTGGCCCAGCGCCGCGCCGCCGCGGAGCGCGAAGCCCTGCGCGCCAGCCACGAGCAGCGCCTCGCTGCCCTCGACAGCGAGCGCGACGCCGCGCGCGAGTCCCGGGTGCGCGCCGAGTCCGAGCGCGACGCGCTGCGCCGCGAGCTGGAGCAGGGCAAGGCCGATGCCGCCGCCACCCGCGCGCGCGACGACGAGCAGCGCCGCGCCCAACTGGCCGAGGTCGAGAAGCGCCGCGAGCAGGAGCTGGCCGCGCTGCGCGGCGAGTTCGCGCGCCTGTCGCAGGAGGCGCTGAAGCTGAACGCCGAGGCCTTCAGCGTCCAGGCGACGCAGACCTTCGACGAGCGCCGCAAGGGCCTCGACGCCCTGCTGGCGCCGCTGAAGGAGCAGCTCGGCAAGCTGGCCGAGGGCACGCAGGCCCTGGAGACCAGGCGCGAGGGCGCCTACGCGCAGGTGCGCGAGCAGATCACGGCGCTGCAGTCGGCCACCGAGTCGGTCAACGCCAACAGCCGCGCGCTGATCCAGGCGCTGCGCGGCGACGCCAGGGCGCGCGGCCGCTGGGGCGAGATGGCCCTGCGCAACGTGGCCGAGCTGTCGGGCATGACCGCGCACTGCGACTTCGACTTGCAGGTCGTGCTGGACGACGACAAGCGCCCCGACATGGTGGTCATCCTGCCCGGCGGCGACGGCCGCATCCCGGTGGACGCGAAGGCGCCCATGGACGCCTACATGCGCGCGGTCGAGGCCACCGACCCCGACGCGCGCGCCGCCGCGCTGGCCGAGCACGGCCTCGCGCTGCGCCGGCACGTGCGCCTGCTGGCGGACAAGGACTACGCCGCCACGCTGGGCACGCGCGTGGACTTCACCGTGCTCTTCGTGCCGGGCGAGCCCATCCTGGCCGCGGCCTTCGAGGCCGACCCGGCGCTGCAGTCGGACGCCATGGAGCGCCGCATCCTGCTGGCCACGCCGGTGACGCTGCTGGCCCTGCTGCGCACCGTGGCGCTCTACTGGCGCCAGTCCGACCTGGCGCAGAACGCGCAGCACATCGCCGACACCGCCCGCGAGTACCACGACCGCCTGCAGGTCTTCGTGCGCCACCTGGCCAACCTGGGGCGCGCCATCGACGCGAGCGTGGGCCACTGGAACAGGGCCGTCGGCAGCTACGAGCGTTCCGTGCTGCCGCAGGGCAGGCGGCTGGAGGAGCTGGCCCCGCCCGGCGCCGCCGACAAGGTTCTGCCCGAACTGACCGCGCTGGACGAAGTCCCGCGCGACGTGCCTGTCGAACGCCCGCGCGAGCTGGAGGCCGGCTGATGCTCAAGTGGATCCTGCGCCTCCTGGCCCTGCTGGTCCTGGCCGGCCTCGGCCTCTTCTTCTGGGGCCGCACGCTGCCCGGGCGGCACGTCGCGCCCGTCTCGGCCCGCTACGCGCGGGCGCCGGCCGACGTCTGGAACGTGCTGGCCGACCCGCAGCGCTTTCCCGAGTGGCGCAGCGACCTCGAACGCGTCGAGCTGCTGCCCGATCCGCAGGGCCGCAGCGCCTGGCGCGAGCACGGCGATTACGGCGAGCTGGCCATGCTGCGCTCCGAGGCCGACCCGCCGCGGCGCATGGTCGTGGACATCCTGGTCGACCCGGCCGCGACGCCCGACTTCTCGGGCCGCTGGATCTTCGAGCTGGTTCCCGACGGCGACGGCACGCGCGTGACCATCACCGAGGACGGCCGCATCCACAACCCGCTCTTCCGCGCCATGGCCAGCCTGTTCCTCGGCTACCAGTCCACCGCCACGGCTTACCTGCGCGCGCTCGGCGGGCGCTTCGGCGAGACGGTCGAGCCGCTGGCGGGAGAGGTCGAGTTCCCCGACTGATCCCGGCGGTGCGGCGCGCTATGGCACCGCGATGGTCTCGAAGTTCTCCGCGTTGGCCGGCTGCTGGTAGAAGAACTCGGGCGCATCGCCGCCGAGCCCGATGAACCACGGGTCGGCCACGTCGTTGATGCCGACGTAGGCGACGCTGAAGGTGACCTCGCCGGCTGGGGGAGCGTAGGGCCCGAGCGTGAACGTCGCCGTGCCCGCCGCGTCGGTGCGCTCGACGGGGAAGAAGTCGCCCATGCCGATGGGCCCGGCCCACAGGCCGCGCACCGGCAGGTCGACCACGGGCGCGCCGGCCTGGTCGACCACGCCGACGCGCGCGGTCAGCGTCACCGTTCCGGCGCCGGTCTTCTCCAGCGCGATGTCCGCCACGTGGAACAGCGGCGCCTGGGTCGCGAAGGAGCCCTCGTGCGTCGCCGCGTTGCCGTTGCGGTCCGCGGCGCTGGCGCGGAAGAACAGCATGGTCCCGGCGGGCAGGCCGTCCAGCACCAGGTCGTGCGCGCGGCGCAGGGCGGCGTCGGAGAAGCTGGCGAAGCCGTAGCTGCCCGCGGCCAGGCCGACCTCGACCGTCAGCGAGGCGGGCTCGTCGGTGACCACGTGCAGCGTGGCCGTGTCGGCGAAGACGTCGCGCGGCTCGACCGCCTGCAGGGCTGGCGCCTGCGCGTCGGGCACGAAGGCGTCGAAGACCGCGGCGTTGCTGCCCAGCAGCAGCTCGAGCCCGTCGGCGTAGCCGTCGCGGTCGCTGTCGGGGCTGGCGGGGTTGGTCAGGTTCGCGGCCTCGATCCCGTCGAGCAGGCCGTCCTCGTCGCGATCGATCCCGAGGCGCTCGCCCGTGCCGGGCGGCACGCAGGTGAAGGTGCACTCGAGCTGGCCGGCGGCGATGGCCGCCACGAGCGGGCCGCGCGCGGCCCAGCGCGCGCTGTCGGTGTGGTACAGCCACAGGCCCTGGTCGGCGTTCCACGCGAAGTGCAGGCCCACCTTCAGCGCGCCGCCGGGCAGCGCCTGGCGCGCCTTGCCCACCAGGTCCACGTTGCCGGCGAGGGCCTGGCCCTCGGCCAGGTCCAGCCAGTCGTACAGTCCCGCCACGTGGTCCTTGTCGGCGTGGAACTGCGCGCCGGCCAGCGGCGACAGGCCCGTATCCCAGGCGCGCACGAAGTCCTCGACCTGCTGCTTGTCGGTCTCGGTCAGGTCCTTGAAGGCCGACATGCCCGTGGAGGCCGGGACGAAGTGCAGGAACTCCTCGATGCCGTCGAGCGAGCCGTCGTGCACCGTGCCGAAGCCGGTCAGGTGCGCGAAGTCCTTCTCGTACACGCCGCGCAGCTGGGCCGTGTTGAAGGGCTGGCTCTCGCCGTCGAAGTTGACCGTGGCCTGCGCGCCGGTGAAGTCCGTGCCGCCCGCGAAGTCGCCCTGGTGGCAGTCGACGCAGGTCACGTTGCCGGGGACGAGGTTGTTGTACTCCTTGCCCGGCGTCAGGGGGTTCATGCCGAACAGGTCGCGGCCGGCGGCGGCGCTGCCGGTGTACGCGCGGTCCCGGGGCTGGAAGGGATTGGGCTGGAAGGCCAGCGTGCGCGTGAAGCCCGCGAACTCCTGCATCGCGCGCGGCGTGATGCCGCCGCCGCCCAGCAGGCCGGCGAAGGCCCCGCGGAACATCTGGAAGAAGCGCCGGTCGCCGCGCCAGTGCAGCGGCACGGCGCCGCCGGGCGACAGGCCGCGCAGCGTCTGCGTGACCATCGGACCCTTGAGCGGGTGCGTCATGAGCGACTTCTTCAGTGCGACCTTGTCGTTGTCGAAGCTCAGCACGCCGGTCATCAGGTCCGGGAAGAAGTACCCGAGGCCGCCGCCCGGGTCGCCGAGGTCCCAGGCGAGCTGGTCGGCGTGGCCGAAGACGTGGCAGCTCGCGCAGCTCATGTTGCCGTTGCCCGCGCCGCTGGACGCGCGCGCGTCGTACAGGTGCCGGCGGCCGAGCGCCAGCGCCTGCGGCTCGGGGTCGTACGACAGGCGCGCGACGCGGCCGACGGGCGCGTGGCCGGCGCCGACGGCGAAGGCGCGCAGCGTCTTGTCGCCGCGCGCGAGGACGTAGAGCAGGCCGCGCGCCGCGTCGGTGACCAGGCCGGCCGGCTGCGCGCCGGCGGCCAGCTCGGTCACCGGCAGCGCCGTCACGGCGTCCAGCACCACGACGGTGTCGTCGCCCAGCGTGGCCACGTAGCCGAAGCGCCCGGCGGGGCCGTCGTGGAAGGCCAGCGCCACCGGCTGCGCGTGCTGCGTCGCCAGCAGCGGCGGGCCCAGCGTGACGACCTGCATCAGCGCGCCGCCCGGCGCGACGATGGCGATACGGTTGTCGAAGCCCGCGCCCGAGACGATGGGCTCGAAGCGCGTGCGGTTGCGCGCGTCCGTGCCCGCGACCCACAGCTCGCCCGTGGCCGGGTTCAGGGCCACGTCGAGCAGCGTCGTGCCCACGCCGCTGGCGCCGCCGGGCAGAAGCGCGCCGCTGGCGGCGTCCAGCGCGAGGACGTCCAGGTCCTGGAGCTGCGGCACGAGGCTCGGGTACTCGTGGTCGAAGACGATGCGCCCGGTCACCGGCAGGGCCCAGCCGAGGACGCCGAAGTCCGTGTTGAGGAAGGACACGCCGGAGAAGTCCGGGATGAGCAGCGCCGGGTTGACCGCGAACGGCGGGTCGAAGGCGTCCACGTCCGTCTGCTCGAGGCCCAGCAGCGCGGTCTGCTCCTGGTCGAGCACGCTGGTGTGGTTGCCGGAATTCTGCGGCACGACGTAGACGCTGCCGCCCGCCACGGCCAGCGCGCGCGGGCGGTGCGCCGGCAGGCCGACGCGCGCCAGCACGGCGTACGGCGGCGCGGCGTCCAGCACGACCACGGCGTTGTCGGTGAAGGCGCCCGGCTCGGTCAGGCTGGCGGCCGGCGCCGAGCGCGCGGTGGCCACGAACAGCTTGCCGGCGGCCACGGCCACGTCGGTCGGCTCGTCGCCCACGTCCAGCACGGCGCGCACGGCCAGCGCGTCCAGGTCCACGACCGTGACGCTGTCCGAGAGCAGGTTGGCCACGAAGGCCGTCGACGGGTCGTCCGGGTGCAGCACCAGCGACACCGGCTCGAGGCCGGTGAAGACCGCGCCGACGAAGGCCAGGTGCGGCACGCCCTGCGCGTCCACGCGCGTCTCGAACACCTCCAGGCGCGCGTCGGGCGTGTTGAGCGCGTACAGCCGCGAGCCGTCGGGCGAGAGCGCCAGCGGGTGCACCGGCCCGGACTCGAAGTTGGGGAACGGCGCCGTGGCCGTGGACGCGACGGCGGGCGCCGCGGCGCCGCGCTGCGCGGGGGCGCACGGGACCAGCGAGACGACGAGCAGCAGCGCGGTGACGAGCGGGCGGAGCGACATGGGCGAGGTCTCCTGGCGCCGGTCGGCGGGCCGGCGAGTGGCAGCGTGGGAGTGTACCCGTCCGTGCAACGCGCGTCGGTCGCTTCAGGCACGCCGTCGCACCCGCGCGCCGGGCGCCACACGCGCGACACGAACTGCGGGTGACCGCGATCCGGCGGCGGGCGGGCTTCGGCGGCGCGGGCGGCGTTGGTAGATTCCGCCGCCATGGGATCCGTGCTTCCGCTGCGTTCGTCCGCGTCGTGCCGCGCCGTGCTGGCCGCGCTGCTCCTGCTCCTGCCGCCGCTGGCGGTCGCGCACGCCCGGCAACCTGAGGGTCAGCCCGCCGCGTCCGGTCAGGTCGCGTCCGACAGCCCGCGCGCCGCGCTCGAGCACTACCTCGACCTGGCGCGCGCCGGCGACTTCGCCGGCGCCGCGCGCTGGCTCGAGTTGCCCGAGGGCGCCGACCCCGCCGAGGGCCCGCGCCTCGCGCGCCGGTTCAGGTTCGTACTCGACCACCACGTGTGGTTCGACATGTCGCAGGTGTCGGGCGAGCCCGCCGGCACGCTGGACGACGGCCTGACGCCGGATACCGAGGAGGTCGGCGCCATCCGCAGCAAGGCCGGCGTGTCCGAGCCCGTGCGACTGGTGCGCGTCGCCGACGCCGGCGGCGCGCGCTGGCTGTTCTCGGCCGCGACCGTGGCGCGGGTGGACCACTGGTTCGGGCGCCTGCCCGACCGCTGGATCCTCGAGCACCTGCCGCGGCCGCTGCTGCAGGCGGGGCCCTTCGAGATCCTGTACTGGCAGTGGGTCGCGCTGCCGGCGGCGCTGCTGGCGGCCTGGTTCCTGGGCTGGTTCCTGGCGCGCTTCACGCGCGGGCTGCTGGCGCGGCTGGTCGCGCGCACGCAGGCCACATGGGACGACGCCGTGCTGGCGCGCATCGGCGGCCCGCTGACGCTGGCCTGGCTGATCGCGGTGCTGCACGTCCTGCTGCCGCTGGTCGGGCTGGCCGCGCTAGCGGAGGAGTCTGCGCGCCAGGCCCTGAGCGCCGGCCTGTTCTTCGTCTTCTTCTGGGCCCTGCTGCGCTCGGTGGACGTGGCCGTGCAGGTGGCGCAGGAGTCGCACTGGACGGTGCAGCACCCCGCGGCGCGCTCGCTGCTGCCGCTGGGCGGGCGCATGCTCAAGATCATCGTGCTGGCGCTGGCCGTCGTCTCGGCGCTGTCCGAGCTGGGCTTCCCGGTGGCCAGCCTCGTCGCCGGCCTCGGCATCGGCGGCCTGGCCCTTGCGCTGGCCGCGCAGAAGACGGTCGAGAACCTGGTGGGCGCCTTCTCCATCGGCATGGACCAGCCGATGAAGGAGGGCGACCTCGTGCGCATCGGCGAGCACGAGGGCGTGGTCGAGATGATCGGCCTGCGCAGCACGCGCCTGCGCACCGCCGAGCGCACGCTGATCACCATCCCCAACGCGCAGGTGTCCGAGCAGCGCGTCGAGTGCCTGCAGGCGCGCGACCGCTTCCGCCTGGCGCTGACCGTCGGCCTGGAGTACGGCGCCTCGGCCGCGCAACTGCGCCGCACCTGCGACGGCTTCGAGCGGGTGATGCGCGGCCACCCGCGCATCTGGCCCGACGTGGTCGTCGCGCGCCTGCGGGACTTCGGCGCCTCCAGCCTGGACATCGAGGTGCTGTGCTGGTTCCAGACCACGGACCCGCTGGAGTACAAGGCCCTCCGCGAGGAGGTCCTGCTGGGGTTCATGCGGGTGGTGGAGGAGGCGGGCAGCGCGTTCGCGTTCCCGACGCGGACGGTGCACGTGGTGGGGGCGAAGCCGGCGGGAGTGGAGCAGCGCAAGGGCTGACGCGCGGGTCTGCTTCGAGACCGGCGCTCGCAGGGAGGCGGCCGGGAGGCGTTGGCCTCGCGGTCACGCCTCCCGGCAGCAGACCGGCAGCTTGCCTTTCGCCTACGGATCGTACTCGTCGGCGCCCATGTCGACGTGCACGCGGTTGTCGCCGTCACCGTCGATGGTGCGGTCTTCGTTGTCGATGTCGAGGTCGGTGAGCGTCTCGCCGTTCTCCGGCGTGTTGTCTCCCGCGTCGATGCATTGCGAGCTGCTGCCGAGGTGGAGGTCGCCGTTCGCCGCGTTCACGAAGGCCGGGTTCACGTCGATGTTGCCTTCGCCGCCAGACCAGTTGTCGAAGTCGCAGAACTCGATCAGCGTGTTGGCGCCCGGCCAGTCGGCGGCGCCCGGGTCGAACTGGTCGCAGTTCGAGCAACCACCGTTGCCCCAGATGATGCAGTTGATGATCCCGCCGGGGCCTTCCGGCACCGACGAGCCAACGCTGAGAAGCTGGATGCCCCAATCGGCATTCCCGCTGATCGTGTCATTGATCAGGAGGATCGGGCCGTCGCCAAAGCCCACGAGCTGAACTCCGATCGTGCCGTTGACCCACCAGTTGCTCTTGGAGATGACGTTGATGTAACCATCGTCAGGCCCCTGGTCCTTCTTCTGGATCCGCAGCGCAGCGCGGCCGCAGCCGCTGACGCGGTTCCTCTGGAAGTTCCAGATCGACATGTGCCCTTCCCCGTTCTCGCGGGGGTCGTTGTACAGCTCGATGCCGTCCAGCGTGCAGCCGGTGACGTTGTTGCGCGCGATCTCGAACTCGAAGTGGTCGACGGACACGGAGCCATCGGTGTTCGCGATCGCGACGGAGATGCCGGTCCCGATACCGCCCGAGCCCGTGGCTCCGGTTGAGTCGATCACGTTGCCGCGGATGACAGGATGCCCTTCGGCTACCCACGCAGCGCCCTCGGCGCCCCAGCGGATGCCGTACTCGGCCTGCTCCGCGCCCTCCACGAGCACGGTGTTGCCGAACACCTTGACCCAACCCTCGGTGAACGTCGTCGCGCTGGTCCCGGTGCCCGCGACGACCTCGACGCCGGCGCGCGGCGAGGCGTGGATCGTGCAGTTCTGGATGGTCATCGTGCTGTAGCCGTAGCCGAGGTCGAAGAGCATGGCCGCGCGGTCCGCCACGCCGCCGTCGTGCATCTCGGAGCGTTCGACGACGCAACTCTCCACCGTCACGTTGGCGTCGTGGCCGTTGCGCGCCACGGCCTTGACCGCGGACGGAGCGTCGATGCCGGAGGTGTCCTGGCCGACGAAGGTGATGCCTTCGATGAGGATGCCCACACGGCGGACCTCGGAGGCATCGACGAAAACCAGGGCTACGTCGGACGAGCTGTCGACGTCGCCGCCGATCCGGGCGAGTGGCACGCCGTTGGTGTCGAACTCGGTGCCGACGAGGTCCACCTGGTCGGGCAGCCCGAGCGGGAAGGATTCGCCGAGCGCCTCGTCGTAGGTGCCGGCCTTGAGCTTGATGACGTCGCCGGCGGCGGCGAGGTTGTTGGCGAGCACCCAGGTGATGGTCTTGTAGGGCTGGGTAAACGACCCGGTGCCGCCGTTGTCTCCGTCGTCATCCACCCAGATATCGGCGGCGCGGACCGGAAAGGCTACCATCGCCATGATCCCCAGCGCGAACACGAACGTCTTCATGGTCCTGTCTCCCTCTTGGAATGGTGTCGGATATGGAAGGCGGGCCCGGGCTGCCCAGGGTCGTCAAGTCTCGTCAGTCGTAGTCGAACAAGATGACGTGGCCTGCGTTCTGCGCGCCGGGCTCGTCATCGGTCGGGGCGGCGCCGAGGACCTCCAGCCTGGAGTCGCCGTCCACGTCCGCGATGGTCGGCCGCCAGGAGAAGGCAGCGAGGCACTCCGGTGCGGTATCTGTGATCGTCAGGAAGCTCGTGAAGTACGGCGCCAGCGCCACGTAGAGCACTCCCGCCGACCCGATCGGGCACCCGGTCAGCAGGCCGTCGATGTAGTCCGAGATGAGCACGTCTGGCAGGCCGTCGTGGTTCACGTCGCCGATCGAGAGGAACTCGGAGTAGACGTTCTCGCTTGGAGGAAGCGAGCTGGCCGACGGCGGCTTGTCCAGGATCGTGTAGTGCGTGCCGGTCAGGTCCCAGAAGATCATCGGGCGCTCGGAGAGTTCCTCGACCGCAAGCTCGGCCACTCCGTCGCCGTCCACGTCGCCCGCGACCACGGCGTCACCGAAGCGCGCGTTGAAGAACTTGGGCAGCGGCGATGTCAACGTCGCCATGACCGGCAGGAGCCGCCCGCCGCCCGCGAACACGTGCACGCTCCCGGCGTTGTTCACGCCATCGATGTCGTCGCGACCGCTGCCCTCTACCAGGTCCAGGAAGCCGTCGCCGTCCAGGTCGCCCACGCCCAATGCGGTGCCGAAGTACGCGGATGCACCATTGTCCGGGCTCGTGATGGTGCTGGTGGCGGTGAACCCCGGGCCCCAGAACACGTCGATGCGGCCGGCATCGGCCTGGGCCAGGACGATGGCATTCAGGACAGAAACCGTGATGTCCTTCCAGCCATCGCCGTCGAGATCCGCGACGGTGACGTCGCGTCCGAAGGTTCCGGACTCGGGAAACGTGGTGCCTCCGGCGAGCGACAAGCCAGGGGTGCTGGCGAATGCGGGGTCGCCCCAGTAGACGTGAATGCGGCCGAACGATCCCGGAGGCGGCGGTTCACCCATCTCTTCGCCCACGACGAGGTCATCGATCCCGTCGTTGTCCAGATCCGCCGCGTTGAGCGATGCCCCGAACACCCCCAGCACCTTGGGCTGGTTCGACTGCAACGCCGTGCTCGTCGCGAACCCCGGTCCCCAGAACACGTATACGCGGCCGGACTTGTCGATGTTCTGGTAGTCCTCGAACCATGACCCGACGGCGATGTCCTTGGCCCCGTCGCCGTTGAAGTCGCCCACGCAGCTCGTGTCGCCGAAGTTCGCGCCCAGCTTGGGCACGGGCGCCGTCAGCTTGATGGTGTCCACCGGTTGCAGGTAGGGCGCATCCAGCGGCAGCGTCGCGGGGTTGCTGAGCGTGGAGGGCACGTACGCCTGTAGCGCCAGCGTGGTGCCGTAGAGCAACGGATCGACGGGCGGCAGCGTGAACGTCGCGTCCACCATGCCGCTGGCCGGAACGGGTCCGAATGGCAGGATCAGCAGCAGGTCCCCGAGGTACCAGTTGCCCTTGGCGGTGGCGACCGGTTGGTCGAGCGGCAAACCCATGAGGCTCGCCAGCAGCAGCGTCTGGTCGCCGATGTCGTCGGGCGCCTCGATGGTCAGTCGCGCCCAGCCGCCTGACATGAGGCTGCCTTGGACGGCCAGAAGCGGTGGATCCTGGGCCGAAGCCGCCAGGCCTGCGAACAGACCCCATGCCAGTCCCTTCAACCCCCGCGTGCGCACGATCATCGCGACTCCGATGCCGGCCTGACAGGCCGACGGGCGGATTCTTGCACGGCTTTGGCATTTGGTCAAGCCATGGCACCGCGACCATCGGCACCGTTCCTCGAGGGTGGTGATTCCAGGGCCGCATCGGCAGCTGTCTCGCCGACGGGACCTGCCGCACATCACCTCGGCCCACCCCGGCGCCATCCTGGACGCCGCGTGGATCGGCCCGACGTGGCTGTACGTCTGCGTGAAGTGGACGCGCTGTTGGCGGGCCTGCCCGGCGCCTAGGAGTCTGCGCCACAGATCGGGAATTGAAGCTCGCCGCCCAGCTTCCTAGAAGGAAGCGATGGGACAGACCTTCGAGCCGTACGCGCCGGACCAGTCGCTTCTCTTCCCCCCGTCGCCGCGCGA
>Ga0247727_10001458_pt1 | contig 56213 bp, 48 predicted proteins | sample WisWelCaveWW1625_FD_202498 | JGI IMG/M metagenome (GOLD analysis project Ga0247727, IMG submission 202498) | Biofilm microbial communities from Wishing Well Cave, Virginia, United States - WW16-25 | ecosystem: Environmental > Aquatic > Deep subsurface > Groundwater > Cave microbial mat | place... | reverse complement strand
TACACGAGATCGCACGGGTCGGACTTGCACCTGTTACCTGCGTGAGTAGGAGAGGGGAGTATCCTGCTCACCGACTTGAAAACGCGCCTGCTCGGCGCCCTGTCATTCAGGAAGAATCTTGGTGAGTGCTGTCGAAGGCTTGTGGGACGGTGGGACTTGATTCTGGGTCCTGGAAATTTGATCATGGCGAGCTACTGAAGATTTCGAAAACTGTCATGCCCGCGAAGGCGGGCATCCAGGAATCGTGATCGCCCCAGACTTCCAATTCTGGTGAAAATGGAGCTGCGCAGTATTGAAGCGGAGAGGTCGGAGATGGCATTGAATGCAGGAAAGTACAGACAATACAAATTGTTCAAGCGGGAGAGTTGCTGCTCACAGATAAGGAAGTTATCATGTCTTGCATAATATCTGGATGTCAAAACCAAGCCCCGCATAATTTTAGTGTGCGTTTACGTCGGCCAAACACTCGTGCTATTTGGGCTCCAAATACAGAGGCGTTTTTATGTGATATTCACGCAGTACAAGGATTACGAATTGAAGTGTTTTTGAAACTGACAGAAACGGGTCAGATTGAAACTCGAATATCTGGTGGAGGCGCAATAGTATTCAGAACGACACCAATTACTAATGCGCCCTAAACAGATGCAGAGGCGAAAAGCACCAACGCCATATAGCATCTTCTTAATTGCGATCTTCTTAGCTTGGATTGAGCTCATTTCGCGGAGTTTAGTTCCAAACTGAGAGTGTGTAACTTCATTGGCTTTGAGTGGCGCAAGTTAATGCTTTCTTTCGCTGCCCCGCATTTAGTCGCTCTACCCGCTTTCCATCATCCACTTTTCTTTTCACGATCCACGATCTTCTATCCTCGATCTACGATCAAAGCTTCTTCATCACACATTCTCTCAATTAGGAGATCTAACATCATAAAACCGTAGCCATATAAAATATTGCTTTTTGCTCTGCCTCGCCATATCTTCACGACATTCCACAAAGGCAAGAAGACCTATGAAGAGCAAAACCAGAAAAAAGATTAACTATACAGATGAGCCCATGGACGAGGTCAAGGTCATTCCTGATTTTTTGCCCTCGCCGGAAGAGCTTGCATTTAAAGAAGAAAGCGTCAAGATCACGATTTCATTGAGCAAAAGCAGTGTAGATTTCTTCAAAGAAAAAGCCGGCAACCATCACACGCAATATCAAAAGATGATCCGCCGCTTGTTGGATGAGTATGTGTTCAAGCAAAAGCAGTTGCCACGGCGAGCTCGTTGAGTATCCGGCCTGAGCGTTTTATACTTCGTCGATCTTCGCTTCTTCATTTACCACAACGACATACTGGTAGCGACCGGCATCACGCTTTCAAAACCTTATACCTCCCCTCCCTCCAATTCTTCAAATCCGAACAATACCATTTCGAAAATCTTCGATCCGACGGTCCTCCGGCAAGATTCGTGTGCAGTTCGTCCGAGGCTAAATCGGCAATCATACGAAACGACGGCGTAAAACTCGTCGTCCGCCCGGCGCTGCGATAGATTTGCCCCTGCTGCGGCGTGGCGCGTCCGCCCGGCAAAGGAATCGGTCCGCGATCGAATCCCGCTCGAACCGGCAGCCGATTGCCGAGCAGAATGTTCGTCATTTTCAATTGATTCACCTCTCCCCAAGTTTTCGGTGAAATGTGCAGCGCCTCCGCAACAATGCGGCGATAAAGATCGTCGCGCGTTTCATTGCCAAACCATGCCGATTTCTCCGCCAGCAGAATGCGGTCGAAATTGCTGAAAAAATCCGCAAAAATGCCGGTTTCAGCCGCAAGAAAGTTGGTGACTTCTTTTCCTAAAATCTTCTCGCCGAAAACTTTTTGCAACAAAGCTTGATAAACCGTTTCAAATAAAAACGCGCCTCGCGATTCCGGCTCATAACGATAATCCCATGCGCGCAGAATTTTTCCTTGCGTCGTGTCCGGCAAGAGCGGGCGTAAAATTTTCATGAAGGCTTCGGCTTGCAGCGAATAAACGTCATAGTGGATTTTTTGCATGTCCTCCAAAGTGGCGCGCGTATTTTGCGCCAAGAGCTGCGCCAGGCGTTCGGCGCGGTAGGAACCCATCGCCATATTGATCGGTTGGGCTAGGCCCCAGCAATTTAAATCATTATTCGCGGTGACAAAAAACCCTGCTTCCGGATTCAAGCAGCGCGGCAAATTTTCAGGCGCGACAAAACCCTGCCAATCATTTTCTTTGTTCCAACCCGGCGCCGGCACGAAACCGGAAAGGCCCTCACGGCGCTTGGGCATGAGCCCCGACATTTGATAACCAATATTGCCGTGGCGATCGGCGAGCACGAAGTTGAACGCGCTTTCGAAACGGCCGAGAAGCGCCATGCCTTCTTCGACATTGGCCGCGTGCAGCATACGGAAAACATGATTGAGCGACTGCGCACCGCTCTCGGCCGGCGCCCATTTCGTGGCCAAATAAAACCCTTCTTGAAAAGGGTCGCCTTCCAAAACGCCGTGATCATTTTCATAAAAAGTGATTTCAACCGGCGCCTGCTTTTTGCGTCGAATAATCTCTTTGCGTTGCCGAAACGGCCGCCATTCATTTTCGTATTTGAATTTACCGTCGCGGCAATGCTCGATCCAGGAATCAACGGCATCCATGAATGTATAAGTTGCGCCCCAGGCGAGATCGTTGGTGCGGCCGATGAGAATCGCGGGCAGGCCGGGCATGGTTGCGCCCATGGCATAACGGTCTCTGCACGCCAGCACCAGCTCGCACCACACATTGGGCAAGCGATTGGTTTCGAGGTGAGGATCGTTCGCGAGCATGGGCTTGCCCGAGGCCGTGCGCTTGCCGGAAACCACCCAATTGTTCGAGGCCATGGTTCGCGGCAGCACGTTGTTCCAGCGCACAGCTTCGGGAACGATGCGCTCTCCGAGCTTGACCCGTTTCAGCAAATCTGCGTCAAAGGCGTCCAAAATATTTGGAAACAACTCTTCCAACAACGGTCGCGCTACACCGGACTGCACCATTTCCACGAACAATCTTTCCATTTCCGCTTGCGATTGCGCCAGCGTGAGATAGCCCACCATGCGTGCAAGCAATATGACGTCGCCGCTTTCCCACGGTGTGAGCTTGTAATCGAGCAGTTTCAATTCCCACGGCGCTTGTTTCGCAAAACCAACATTCGCGCCTTCGCAGTATGACCGGCAAAATTGCTGCGCTTCTTCGGTTAATTTCGCCAGCTCTTTTTCGAGATGGCCATGCCAATTCATGCGGCGGAAAAATTTGTCAATGGCCAGCATCTCGTCGCTGCTCGCGAGAAATTCGCAAGCCTGGCCGCGCCCCAAAATGCGCATGAGCAACATTTGCATGCCACGATCGCAGGCATGGCAATAGCCCACGCCCCAATACATATCGTTCTCATTTTGCGCCTCAATATGCGGCACACCCGCTTGGTCGCGCCAAATTTTGACGCGTTCGTTTTGCAAAATCATATTCAGTGAGGCCAAGCACACTCCTCATTTTTCTGTTATCGGGCAGTTATTTTATCGCGCCGGCGCCAACTTCTCCGCTCCGCGTCCAATTAATCAACTGGCCGGCCACTTTTGCAACAATCCATTTGCGTCGTCGTGAGGTAGTGACCGGTCAGCAGAGGCCAAATGACCTTATTTGATCAGCAACATCTCTTTCGTCGCCACAAAACTTCCCGCGCTCAGCTTGTAGTAATAAAAACCGCTTTGCAGTGCGTGCGCGTCAAGCTTGACTTCATACGTTCCCGCCGCTTGTTTGCTCTCCACCAGCGTTGCCACTTCACGGCCTAACGTGTCATACACGGCCAGCTTCACCTCGCTGCTCACGGGCAGGCGATACGCAATGGTCGTTGAAGGGTTAAACGGATTGGGATAATTTTGCAGCAGCACAAATCCCTCCGGTCCAACATGAGGCTCATCAACGCCGGTTGGAACGGTAATGCCGATTGTAAAAGCACCGTCATAGCCGCCGCTGGCGTTGGCAGTGATGGCCATGATCTGATTCTCCGGGTTCGCGCTTCGAAAGATTGAATCCGTGGCGTTCGTCAATGAGTTCTGTCCATGCGCCACATACAATGAGGTATTGTAAACCGCGGTGTTCACGCTATCCGGAAAAGCGAATTGCGAAGTGACATACGTCGTGGAAGTCAAACGCACTTTGAAATGAACGTGAGTCACTCTGCTGGGATACCAGCCCGGGTAAACCGCGATGAACGAGCATTGGCCGTTGGCATCGGTCATTTGAATGCCGCGCAAAAAATTCTGCCCGACCGTGCTTACGCCTCCCGGCTGCCCGGCATATCCCGAATAAACGCCGTCTTTATCGCAATGCCAAATATCCACCAAAACATTCGGAATCGGGTTGCAGTTCACATCGATCACCGAGAACGCCATGTTGAGCTGCAAACCGGTTTTGATGACGCCGGTGGTGATGTCTTGCCGAATGTCCTGCCGCACCAAATTGGGATTGAAATAGTAAGGCCCTTCTGTTTCTTGTGGCGTCAAGAAACAAGCCGACTGCAGAATTTCTGCTTTTTTTTCAGCGCTCAGGGCTTTGTTGAGTGGCAGCATGGAGCCCAGTCCGATAGCTCCAACTCTTTTTAACAGATCTCTTCTGTTCATGATGGTTTCTCCTCGTCGAATTGATTGTAACTCAACATTTATGTTGAGAATGAGTGGCCGGCGTTTCAATTGATAAGGGAAATGTCCAACGCGTTTGCGCTCGATTGCTCTGTGCATGGTTGCTCCATCAAGCCCGTGCTTGTACAAGGCAGAGGTTATAAACGCATCGGGCGAAGCAATCACGTCCTTTCCAGCAGTGCGTTGACTCGGCTTTTCTTTGCAAGCAAAGAAGCCTCCTGGGACGCGGGTTCGATTCCCGAAGCTTCGATCGACGACATTGATAAGGACGCACTGCTCCAATTCTTGCAACGCGCCAAGCAAGAACGCAATATGGCGATTGATGTGAACACACCGCTCGTCGAAAGTTTGGAGAAGTTGGAGTTGCTGCACCATGGAAAACCTAATCGTGCGGCAGTGCTTTTGCTTGGAAAGCGGCCATATCCTGCGCCAAGTTGGTAAAGGCAAAACGGCTTACTTTGAACCCACATGACAAATTTGGCGCGTATTGTGGGAAGGCACGGAATCCTTGCCAGTTATCGACGAAGCGGCGTATTTGAAGATGCCCAAGGTATTTGGCTGTTACAATTTTTTCCCCTTCTCTCCGCATAAAAATTTTTAAAGCTCTTTCCTTAAAATTTTCTTTCGCGCGCTACAGGAGCGACGCGATCGCTTTGGACGAAAGCTTCATGACTTCGACAATTTCTTTCCCGATAGTTCTTTAACATATGCAAGAATGAACACCGTGACGATTCAAGGCTGCGCAGCAGACAACTTTTCCAAAGAATAATAATAAAAAAGCTTCAACAACCGCAGTTGTGGATGAAAGGGCCGGGACTTGTTTTTGGCGAGAGCGCGGGCGCGGGCAACGTAGTTCTCCTCATAGCCGCGCACAAAATCCTCAAAGCGGCTAAAATCCACCGGGCCTTCTCCGATGTGCGCGTCAAATTTTTTAAACTGGGTGAAAGGCTTGAAGAAATCATCGTAATGCGCCGGAATCACGTAGCGCGGCTGCAGCGCCGCCATGGTGTTGGCGATGAAATCGCAATCGCGGCGCGAGGCAATGCCTTGAATGAGAATATCGACGCGGCCGACATGATCGGCGTGCCGCACGATGGGCGACTCGGCAAAGAATAAACGCAAGCCGCGATATTCAATTAAAAAACCGACGGAGGTATTCAACCAGGTTTTATACTCCACAGCACGAAAGGGCGCCTGGCCTGATACTAAACCGTCCAACATGATTCCGGGCAAATAATCATAACTGGGGTGATCCGAGCCAAAAGCGCTAATGGTAAAATCGCCGAATTTTCCGATCGGGCAAAAAAATTGGCGTAGCGAATCGGCGCATTTTTTCTGGGGTGAAGTGAATTCGACGACGTGCGTGCGCGTGTTTCCCAATCCACCAATTTTTTGCGCCCAATCAATGCCGCAATTTTGCGAGTAGCCTTGAAGAAGCTGAAAAATGTTGCGGGTGCCAATCACCGGCGGACGCGCAGCAGAATCCGGATATTGCGACAAAATATAGGGCACGTCCTGAAAGTGATCGTGATGCGGGTGCGACACTAAAATGGCTTTGAGATTGGCTTTGCGCAGCGGGGCGAGCACATAATAATTGACGGCGACGGTATCGATGGTTAGTTCATGCGCCAACTGATGCAGGCCCGGCCGCGACACAAAGGGATCAATCAAAATCGTGGCGCTGTCGTCGCTGAACTCGAAGCCGGCCGTGCCCAGCCAGCGCAGGCGCAAGCCGCGGGAAGGTTGCAATGAAGCGGTGACGATGGCCGTGTCTGCACGCACGGCGCTCCATTCATAAACGCCGAGACCGGGGGCAGCATGAAAACCGGGAGCCTCACGATATGAAATGTCCGCGGGATCGACGCAGGTTTTGCGCGAGGAAGCGCAACATGTGAAGATCAAACTGGAGAGCAGAATGACGCTTCCCCGCACGCAGCAATACATTTTCATAAGATTCTTTCAGAATGACAGGACCGGGGTATGTGACAACAAAACTGCATTGATCGAGCATCAGCATCTTGCCGCAATGTACTGCGCGGCGCGGTGTGCGATGGCCATGATCGTCAACATGGGATTGACGCCGGAAGCGCTGGGAAATGCGCTGGCATCGGCGACGAACAAGCCTTTGAGGCCGTGCGCTTCATTGTTCTCGTCGATCACGGAAGTCTTGGCATCATTGCCCATGCGGCAACTGCCCATTTGGTGAAAAGTTAGGTAAAGCGCTTGATTGTTGCCATAGCCCGCACCGTCCATCCGGCGCATAAAATCCGCCCAGCGATCTTTGCCCGGGCGATAATTCACCCCTTGCACTTGCGAGGAAAAAATTTCTTTCGCGCCGGCAGCCGCGAGAATTTGCGCCGCGCCGGCCAGACCGGTGCGCACGTGCTCGCGATCGAATCGCGAGAGGCGATAATTTACGACGGGCAAGCCTTGCCGGTTAATCGTAATGCGGCCGCCCTCGCGGTCGCGCGCGAGAATGCCCACCACCGACAGGCGCGGATATTTGGCCATCAGGTTTTTGAATTGCGCGCCCGAACGCCAGGGCGCGGCAATCGCGAACAAGCCCGGGTGCACCGGCGCGGTTTCAAACTTTACGCCGTAGCCCTGACGTTGCTGCGCGTATTGATCGGAATAAATCGCCTGCAGGGTTCCGGTCCAGGGACGGACTTCTTCCTCAAATTCTCCCCACATGGCCGTGGCCGGATGCAATTTTAAATTTTTCCCGAGCGCCGAATGGCGCAATCCCGAACGCAGCAACAACGCGGGCGAATGAATCGCGCCGCAGGCCACGACCACGGCTTTCGCATGAATTGTAATCTGCCGTTGCGATTTTTGCGCCGGCTCTGCGAGGCTGGCCTGCACGCCAATGGCGCGATTATTTTCGAGCATGATTTTTTCTGCGTGGGCATGAACGATCAGGCGCGCACCGCGATCGTAGGCTTCTTGCAAATAAGTCAGAAGCGTGGATTGCTTGCCGCCGCGGGGACAGCCATAGCCGCAATATCCGCAGGCGTCATCTTGCGTGCAGCCGCGCACGTTGCGCGGAATGTGATCGCAATGCCAGCCTAACGCTTGCAAGCCCTTTTGCAGGAGTCGATCACGGTTGCCCGGCCGGCTATGCCCGGTGTTGACCTGAATGCGCGCGGCCACAGTTTGCAAGCTTTCCTCATAGTCCTTGCCGATAAAACCGGGCAAGCCGTGTGCGGCCGCCCATTCTTCGCGCACTGCTTGCGGCGTGGAAAAACTCGTGCTGAAATTGATCACCGTGCCTCCGCCCAAACAACTTCCCGCCAGCACGGCCAAGCCGCGATCGCGGCTGGCGAGCATGCCGCGATCCAAATAGAGCTTGGACATCATCTCGGCTTCGTATTGGTTGAAATCCGCTTCGTTATAATAGCCGCCCTTTTCCAGCACGATAACGTCTTTGCCCGCGGCCGCCAATTCGCCGGCCACTACGCCGCCGCCGGCGCCCGAGCCGATGATGACGACGTCGCAATCGAGACGGCTGATTTCAGGAGCAATCTGCAACGGTTGCATCGGCTTGGGTTTGGGTGCAGGAAAATTGATCGGCCCGGGATATCCGATCTCCGGCCACAACGGATTGCCGCCGTGGTCATTGCGATGAGTATAAAACGTGAACAACACCGCATGCTTGAGCGCATTGAAAGCCGCGCGGCGCAGTGCGAGCCGGCTCTGCGACCACTGCCTCAGGCTATCCGTTCTTTCCGCGAGCGCCATGGCCGTGAAGCGCTTGAGCCGGCCGTTGAAAATTCCATTTACCCAGGCGGAATCGCACAAACGCAAAACCCGTTTCAAGCGCAGCCGCTCATCATGATTCGGCAATTGCTCGCACGCCGCGATGAGGTGTTGCAGGGCTTTGCGATTTTCAGGATCTTCCCAAAAATGCGGCAGGAAAGTCTCACCAATGGCAGCGAGCGTTTGTTTCTCTTCTTCAGTAAACAACATGCGCGCTTCCAGGCTGTCGACCAACATCGTGTGCTCCGCGAAGTTACTGCTCAGAAACGGAGTGCAATGCTTTAGTATTGCGGCAACGCTGAAGCGTCGCGTTCCGGTTTCTTGCTAAAAAGCCCTCAAAAGATTCAGGCAATAGCCTCAAAAAATCTTCCCAATTTTTCTTCATCCAATTTGCCATTGGTGCGCACGCCGCTGCAAATATCCAAACCGAAGGGGGAGACTTGTGCGAGGGCTTGCGCAACGTTTTCCGGCTTCAATCCTCCGGCAAGAAAAACCGGCGCGTTCACGCCGGCGCGAATTTGCCGGCTGAAACTCCAATCATGCACGCGGCCGGTACCGCCGAGCTGTTTGACGGATAAAGATTGATTGCCGGAATCCAACAATAAGGCATCAACGTGCGGCGCCACCGCTTTCGCTTCTTCCACTGAAGCTTCGCCGTGCACGTGAATGACTTGCACGAGTTTGATGCCGGGCAAAGCCGCGCGCATTTCTTCATAGCTGCCGGAAACGAGACGGTCGCAGATTTGAATGACGCTGGTGCGGCAGCGCCGGTGCTGCGCGATGATTTCTTGCGCGTCTTGTTTGCAGGTGAGTAAGAATGAAGAGACGCCCGGCGGCACGAGGGCGGCGATTTCTGCAATCAATTCTTCCGAAATCACTCCCGGCCCGCTCGGCATTTCCGAAACCAAGCCGAGCGCCGAAGCGCCGTAACCGACCGCCAGCCCGGCTTCTGCAATACTATTGATGCAGCAAATTTTTACGCGGGGAGGTGAAACCAACGGCATCGTCAAGCTCCAATCAAAAAAAATGATAGATTCTATGTTGATCTGTGTGGGTCAAATGTCATTTGAAAGAATGGGGCTTCTTACGCGTATGAATAGTTTTCCCGAGGCTCAAAAGGATTCTTACAAATGACAGATTGGGGTCGTACCCACACAAAACAACATAGAACCAAATGATATAAAAAAAACTCGCACGCACCCTCTCGAGATTCAATTTTACTCCGCATCCCGGATTTGTTGCAAGGCGTTGTGCGCCGCGACCGTCAAGTTATCATCCGCTTGTTGCACCACGATCGCTTGTAAAGTTTCGCGCGCGGCGGCAACGTGCAGGCGGCCCAGCGCGTGAATGGCATATTGTTTCACGCTGTATGCCGGAGCAGAAGTCAGCGCGAGAAGTTTCGCATGCAATTCCGGGTTTCCCGGCGCGCAAGCTTCCCATGCCGACAAAGCGGCTTCGACCACGTGCTGGTTGTGCGACGAAGCCGTGTAAGGCTTGAGCGTTGCCACCCATTCGGGCTTCGCCAAAATTTTGATCGCGCGCAAGCAGGCAATGGAGATTTCATCGTACCACGACTTGCGGCCCAACTGCGCGCGAATAAAATTCTCCTCCAGGTTGGGGTTGACTTGTGCAAGAGCTACAATTGCGGCAGCGGCAACATCAGCGCTGGCTTCGCGTTTTATGCTCTCGCGTAATTTTTGTTCAGCGGAAGCCGTGCGAAATTTCGCCAATGCCAATACCGCCGCCTTGTGCACTTGATACTCGCCGGTTTGCAAGGCTTGCGCCAATACTTGCTCCGCGGCCGGCGTGCGCACTTCGCCCAGCGCTTTCGCAGCTTCTGCACGCAAACCCCAAAAGCCGTTGCCGGCAACGAGGCCTGACAAAGCTTTGACCGTGCGCGGATCGACGGCATGGCCCGCCGCCAGCTCTTTCACCGCCCACATGCGGCCGGGCAACTCGTCGTTGTTGGCTTGATAAATCAATTCCTCTGCGCTTTTTGAAAACCGCAGTTCCGCCACCAAATCGCCTGCGCCGTCAAAGCTCACGAGCAAGGGCTTTTCTTCACAAGCAAACGAAAAATTTTCGCTGGCCTGTTCAATCCAAACTTCTTCCTGCCAGCGTTTTTTGACGGTGGCGATCGTGATCTTGACCGGCAACGTGAAAACGCCCTGGCCCTCCACCAAAGGCTGAATTTGATTGACGCTCACTTTCAGCTTTTTGTGTTCCGGCAAATATTCGTCGCTCACGGCAAAAACAGGGTGGCCCGCGCCCGTCACCCATTGCGCGAAAAACCAATCGAGATTTTTGCCCGTGGCTTCTTCAATGGCGATTTTCAAATCATGGCTTTCCACGTTTTGGTATTCGTGCTTGTGCAGATAATGGCTCAACGCGCGGAAGTAAGATTCGTCGCCCAAAATGCGGCGCAGCATGTGCAAAACCACCGCACCTTTGAGATACGTGTGCTCGGTGTTGTAGATCGCGTTGGCATCGTCAAAGTAACGATGCTCCAATCCGCGAATCATATTTCGCCGGTGCACGAAATTGAAATATTGCTTCTTCGCAAAAGCAACGTCGAGGTCGAGCAGGTCTTTGCCCGCAGATTCTTCATCCCACAACATCATCAAATAACTCGCAAAGCTTTCATTCAACCAGATAAAGCTCAAATTGCGGCAAGTGAGATTGTTGCCGAACCAATGATGCGCCAGTTCGTGCGAGATCAGGGCTTCTGCGGTCCAGTTGCCGTAATAGTCCTCGAGGTTAGGCTCAAAATCGAGCGGCGCGCCGGTTTCACGCAAAAGCGCGGCGCGATGGCCGGTCACGCCGGTATGCTCCATCGCGCCGATGGCATAATCGGGCACGGCGATTTGATCGTATTTATCCCAGGGATAGCGATAATTGAAACGTTTGGAAAAAAACTCTACCATTTTTGTGGTGTTGCGAAAAGCATGCGCGCCTTCTTTTAGCCGGCCGGCCGGCACCCAATAACTCAAAGGAATCGCGCCGAAAGCGGGAGCGAGATCGCCCTTCTCAAAATTGCCCGCATAGATCGAAATCAGATAATTCGGATGCGGCAGCGTTTGCGACCAGTGAAAAGTTTTTTGGCCTTCCGCGGTTTTAGTATCGAGCAATTTGCCGTTGGAAATCACCGTGTAAGCTGCCGGCACCGTGACGAGCATTTCCGTGGAAAATTTGTCGTTGACGTCGTTGTAAATCGGCAGCCAATTCGCGTGCAAGCCGCCTTCGCCATAGGTGCTCACGTAATACATTTTAGGATTGGCGGGATCAGGCTGGAAATACATGCCGCTTTGAGGTTGCGCTTCATATTCGATCACGACCGCAAACGTATCGTTAGGGGTTTTTGCCTGCGGCAAGGAAATTTCCAACGCCGTGCCGGCCATGCGAAACGGCAGCGCGCCGCCGTTTTCCGCGTGCGTCACGCGGTGCACCTTCAAATGAATCGCATCCAACGAGAAAGCAGACAACGTGCGCAACGGCGCGAGCGTGATGGTGGACTTTCCCAGGACATTGCGGTTTTCAAAATCAAAACGCAGCTCACCTTTATAATGCAACAAATCAAAGCTGCGCTCGCGATTGGGGTGATATTTGCCGGTGGGCAACTTTTGGGGGAAAAGCAAATGAGCGGAAAAAATCGAGAAAAAAAGGAGCGCCCAACAAATGGTCTTGCCTCGCATGCCATTACTCCCTCGTTCGATGAGAAACCAAATCGCCGCCGGGACGGCGTTGCAATCGTAACGGCTCCTGGCTGCCAAACCGGTTCTCTCCTCGACTATTCAGAACCGCAAAAAGCTACCCAAGTTTTTCAGAAAAGTCAAGCCGCGAGTTGACAACGGGAGCGGGAAAAACCTTATTGGCGGAATAGGCGGCGAGCCTGCAAGGGCCTTGGGCGGCGCAACTGAACAAGTCATAAAACCTTTCCGCAATCGTGCTGTTTGGATATTAATTAGTCTATGTCGATAAGATAATGCTTCATAACAGTAAATTTCGCTTGAATCTGTACTTTTATTAATTATATTTAATCAAGCGTTGGCAATTTCCTTCCTTGATCGAGCTTCATAAATCGCGTTTTGATTATCACACCATCCTTAAAATCGAGGCCGAATTTGTCTGAAGAGAAATCAAAACAAATCAAAATTGATTTGAAGATTCCCGATGATCAGCGACTCGGGGTATATGCAAACCACATGCTTGTTCAGTTTACTCCTACTGAATTTCAGATCTATTTCACTTATATCGTTCCAGCAGGAGAAAACAGTGACAAAATAGATGCGGAAGTTGTTTCCAAAGTGAATCTCTCAACAGAATTGCTCCCTACAATCATTCGCGCTCTTGAAGAAAACTATCGTATGTTTCTTGCTGCCAGGCAACAAGCATCCAAAAAAAAGGACAAAGAGAATGATTGAAACAAAAGAAATACGGATCGACAGCGAAGAGAACACCGGTATCGTTCCCTGGCTTGATTGGAAACCCAGAATTGATTACACGGTATCATCGCTAGATTTCTATTCCGCCTCAAAATCAACCTGCGACAGTCTGAACGAAGACTCCCTCCGGGAATTATTGAAGAAAAACCTGGATACTGTTCGAGGAATACAATCGGTTTGGATGGAAGATTATGGTAAAGAACTAAAAATCATTTTCATAACCGATAATGTTCTTAACCAAACTATCTATCCGATACTAAACTTCAAGTATGCTTTGCAGGACAAATACGAGTTCCTGACTATGAATTTCGAAATAAATCCGTTAGACTTTGCAGAAAGACAAATTTACCATCGGATGAAACGAATCTCTTGAAAGCCACATATGCCCAATGTCAAAAAACATTTGGAAAAAGCAAAAAGCAACAGAGAATTTTTGAATCACATCGGTGATACCGAAAATACTCGCTATCCAGAATGGTATGTGATCGTATCCTTCTATATCGCAATGCATTACCTCGAAGCAGTGCTCTGCGAAAAATGTGCGCTCCATGCCAAGTCTCACGAACAGCGTAGCGAGTATTTAAGGACCCGATTGCGGGGAAAGCTCGACCACGAAGTGATTCTAGCCTATGATGCCCTCCAGATACAGTCCCGGCACGCCAGATACGAAGCCCCTGAAAACAATAACGAAATCTTGAAACAATATTGTAGAGATGCTCAAAAGAATCTCGAAATAATCGAAACCGAATGTAAAAATGATTATCTACACAGTTATTTGGGCTTTTTTTGACTCTCTACGAACAAGAAGAAAAGGGGGATTCCCATCAAACACTTTATCACCCCAAAAAACGAAAACATTCGTTGCGCTGTGCTATTGTCAACACTGCACAACCAGCGAAACGTAGTGATTTAACAACATGTCACTTTATCTACGAGACGTAATTCGTTAGATCGAGGAAGGTCGGCTTGAATAAAATTCAAGGAAACACTTATGCTCAAACTCTTTTTGCTCGGAAGCCTGGCTTCGGCGCTGTTCGCATGCACCAACCAGCCTTCTTCTTCAGCTCGTGCCACCGGCTTGAAAAAAATCCATTATCGCACGCCGGAGGAATTGCAGAAGCTGCGCGCGGCCGGCGCGGAGATTATCGTGCAGCAAGCGGATTACGTCGTCGTGCGCGTGGACAGCACGGCGGTATCCGCGTTGTCCGGCGTTCCGGCGGAAGCCATTCAGGAAAGCGATTTGGTGCAACGACTGGTCCATTTTAAAATCGACTCGTCGCATTCCCTGCAGCAAATCGTGGATGCCGGTGTGGATTTTTGGGAAGTGGCGGGCGATACGGCGATTGCACGGGCTTACGATATTCAATTGGAAAAATTGCGCCAGGCGGGATTTGAGTTTCGCGTGCTGGCAGAAGAGGCGAATCAAAAAGAAGGCGGGCGAGAATGAGAAAGCTGGCTGCTAGATGCTGGATGCTCGATGCTGGGTGCTTGTTGCTGGATGCTACAAGGTGGCGAAATCTGCTGCATTTGTGCGCGCAGACATTTCGCAAGCGCCGTTTTGCTCGAATGAATTTCCTCGGCGCCGGCTTGCTGGTTCTGTCTTCTGCATTTTTGCTGGGCGGAAATTGCGACGGCGGCGGCGAACCCACAAATCCGGACGCCGGGCTTTATCATACTTATGCCGAGGTCAATAGCGAGCTGCATCAATTGGCCGGCAATCATGCCGGCCTGGCGCAGGTTTCATCCCTTGGCAAATCCGTGCAAGGCCGGGACTTGTGGGCGATCAAAATCAGCGACGCGGCGGCGCAAAACGAAAATGAGCCGGTCTTTGTTCTGTTAGGCGGCCATCACGCCCGCGAATGGATTTCCGTGGATGTGCCGTTTCTCCTCGCCAGGCATTTGTTGGAAAAATATAACACCGACACTTTGGTCACGCGTTTGGTGAATAGCGCAGAAATTTGGATCGTGCCCATGGTCAATCCCGACGGCCATCAATATTCGGTCACGAACCAAAGGCTCTGGCGCAAAAATCGCCGCGACAACGGCGACGGCACTTTTGGCGTGGATCTCAATCGCAATTATGGCTATCAATGGGGCGGGCCCGGTTCTTCGGGCGATACGTTCTCGGACATTTATCGCGGCCCCTCCGCTTTTTCCGAGCCGGAAACGCAAGCCGTGCGCGATTTTTTGCAAGCGCATCCGCCCCAAGCATTGATTACTTACCACAATTTTTCCCAGCTCGTTCTTTATCCGTGGGGCCACACACATAATCCTGCGCCCGATCACAGCGTGTTGAACAATCTTGCGGTTGCGCTTGCCGATCGCATTCGCACCGTGCACGGCCAAAATTACACGCCGCAACAGGCGGCCGCTCTTTATCTCGCCAGCGGCGATACGACGGATTGGCTCTACGGCCTGTTTTCGGCGCCGGCTTTTACGATTGAACTGCGCCCGAACAGCGTCGCGCCCGGCTTCGAGCTGCCGGAAAATCAGATTCAAGCCACGTTCGAAGAAAATCTTCCGGCCGCGCTGTTTCTGCTGGATTGGGTGATGCAGCAGCACGCGGTTACTTTGTAAGGGCACCGCGGGTTTGTTATTTGCAAGCCTAAACTAACACAATTTTGTATCTCTCCAAATGTGACAAAAATATTTTGCCCGCGAGGCTTGCTAATGAAGCCGGGGGCTGATTATATTCGCGCGTCTCTGTTTCGTCTTATTCAGACTGCGCGATCATGCCTGCTTATTCATACCATAAAAAACGAAAGCCCGCGGCACGTCTCTTCCGGTACAAGCATGTTCCGGCGGTGAAGCCGCGTGGGCGGCACCGGGCCGGAAGCCCATCGGCCCACTCCCGAAAGCTTGCGCGCGCCTCGCGACAAAACCTTCCTTCTGCAATCATTCTACGGCCTCGTGCACCTCACGCCGGGACGGCAAAGCACGCGCGTTTTTTCGCCAGGTATTTTACGCTTTTTTTGTTGTTGCTCGCCACTCCGCTGGCACATCAAATTTTGCCGCCGGAAAGCTCGCCATTAGTTTTCCATTTGCCCGGCGCTTCTTCTTCAGTGCCCGCGCCGAACCAGGCGGAAGGATTGCAGCAAAGCCTTCCTCCGGCAAATAAGCAGGAATCCGAAATTCTTTTAAGCACAGAGGTTGAAGCTTTTCATAGCGCCCTCCGGCAAGCCGCGCGCACGCCAGAATTGTCGCTGCCGTTTGCGCATGCCCATGCAGATCCGCTTGAACTTCAGCACCCCGGCGTGCATTGGCAAAGATTTGCCCTGGTGCAAACGCTCACGCTGGGAATCGGCGGGTATGGCTTTCAGTATTACAATAATCTTTTCGGGCGCGTGGGCCAGCCGTTCAAAATCGGCAATGATTGGAACAAAGATCACACTTTGCATTTCGACGAGCTGCTGCATTTTCAGGGAGGCTATCGCATCACGCAAGCGGTGTCTGCGGTGTATCGCTGGGCCGGAGTGCCGCACAAAACCGCGGATTGGATCGGCCTGGCCACGAGCGCGGGAATCATGACTTCGCTGGAATACATCGACGGCCGCCGCAAAAACGATCAAGCGAGTTATTCCGATCTCGCCGCCAATTTTTTGGGAATGGGATTCGCGCTGGCGCGTGCACGCTATTCGTGGCTGCAAGATTTCGATCTGCGCATGAGTTATCGCACGCTGGCCGATCCTTTTCGCCGCAGCACAGTGAAGCGCTACGATCGCATCACGCACTGGCTCACGTACGATTTGAATCGCCGCTGGAAAATTCCGCTGCACCTCGGTTTGGGATACAGCGTGGTCAACGCACGTCGGCCCGGCGTGCAGGCGCAATACTATATCGGCGTCGGTATTTCACCGGTGGCGGTTTTGGATAAAATTTTTCCGGCCGCGGCCAGGCCGCTGGCCTGGCTGGATTTTTATCATTTCGGGAATCAAGTGGTGTTGAATCATGTGCCGGTCGTTTCCAAAAAGGGCAAGCGGAAATCTTGATGGCGCTTTATTCCAATACTAACGTAACAAAACCATTTTGCGCTGGGCCGAAAACGCGCCGGCGCGCAACGTGAAAAAATAAACGCCGCCGGCCAGGCGGCTCGCGTCAAACCGAACGGTATGCACACCCGCATCCATTTTTTCATTTTTCAAAACTGCGACTTCGTTTCCTTTCACATCAAAAATTTTCAAAATCACCCATTCTGATTGCGCCAAAGCAAAACGGATCTGCGTGGCCGGGTTGAAAGGGTTGGGATGATTTTGCTCCAGACGAAAAACCGTGGGCACGGGATTGTTTTCTTCATCAACCCCAACCACGCCGGTTAGCCGGAAGCGAATGGCGGGATTAAAGCGCGGCGCGCCCGGTGTGAATCTAGTTTGCACCACGACGCGGGGAGCATAAATACTTGCCAGCGGGCGCGCAAACCGCGGCGGGAAAATCGAAAAACTGACCTGCAAAGAATCTCCTGGAATAATTCGCGCCGCAGCGGGAGAAACAGCCCCAGCCTCCGGCGGCCGCAAGCCGCGGTAATCAATCGAGAGATAGACCGAATCCGGACCGGTGCCGAGGTTATAAACAAAAAATGAAGTGTCTTTGCGCGCAACGTTCACGTCGATATTCCCCCATTCCAATAAAGAAGTATTCACAAAAATATTCGCCGTGGGATTGGAATTTCCTCGCAAGGCAATTTTAATCGGACTATTCCGAATGCCGTCGTTGCTGAACACTGCCAGGCTATCTATCAACAATCCGTTTTGCACCGGCGTCCAACGCACGCGCAGAATCACATTGGCCGCCGGTGGCACGATCAACGGCAGAGGCGTAGTCAATGCCAGGGCATTGCCGGGGTTGAAAGAAAATTGCGCGCGATCGAGAACCAGAGGGCTTGCGCCAAAATTAAAAATGTTGATTTCAATCTCTTTGCTATTGCCGGGGAGAATATTGCCAAAATCATATTGCAGCAATGCTGAACTTATTCGTGGCCGGGAAAATTTGGGCAGCGGCGTGCGGCCCGGCCCGCCATAGGCGCCCATATCGTTTCGCGTCGAACCGCGCGAGGGCCATTGCGCGTTGCCCGCAGCCCCGGGATCATTATAGCTGCTCCCCGGATCACCCGCGTCCACGCTCGGTGAAAAATTTGCCAGATAAAAACCACTATCAATAAAAGCGGGATACACCGCGATATTGCCGGTTCCTGCAAAGCCCTCTTGAACATTTGAGTAGGTCAAAGTTAAGGCGCCGGAAATGACGTGCGTGTTGGTTTCAGCCTGGATATTGGCCCAGATAATGTTGTTGCGGGCAGTTACCGCAGCAGGCCTGAATGCGACCAAAGCTGCGCCTTGCGCTGCGGTGGGCGTGGTCAAATCACCGGACGAAGAGTTGCCGATGATGGTGTTGTTTTCGAAGAGATGGGCGGCGCGGGAACCGGGCAGAATATTATTGATCCAAATGCCGCCGCCGCCGAAAGTTGGGGCGTTGACTGCGGCTTGAAAAACTTCGTTCTCTGCAATGACGTTGTTGCGCACGATCGCGCCGGCGCAATAATTCAGAACGATGCCGCCGCCATACATAGCGCGATTGGCCACAATCACGTTGTTCAAAATACGCGGCGCACCGTCGCCGCTGCGAATGCCTCCGCCGCCGGCGCTGACCGCGCGGTCATTTTTGATCGCTTCATTATTGATAATCAAATTGTGGCGAATCACCGGCGAAGAACGCGCGCTCAACACGCCGCCGCCTTCCCAATAAGAACCCGCGCCATGCTCGTCGAGCCAGCGGGTGCCGCGGCCGCCGGTGAGCGTAAATCCCACAAGCGCAGCGGTGGTATCTTCGCGATTGATGAACAGCACGCAACTCGCGGTATCCGGATGTTGCGGCCGGCTGCCGTTGATGATCGTCGCGCGAATAAAAGCTTCGTCGCCGTTCAATAAAAATTGGCTGGCCACGACGATGCGCCGGCCGCGAAAATTGAGGTTTTCATAATACGTTCCCGGCGCCGCCACCACCGTGTCGCCGTGCGCAGCCGCATTAATCGCGGACTGAATCGTAGCGTATTGCTGCGGCACGCGGCGGATTTCTGCGGCGGCCAACGCCACGAAAGCGGACAGCAAAATTATTGTACCGTAAATTTTTCTCATCATGATCTCCTCAAAGTAATAGACAGGATGACAGCAACAGGAAGAGGCAAGCGCTAATCGCCTGCCGTATCGGTTTCCGGCGGCAAAGGATTTTCTACGTCTAACACAACTTTCCAATCGGCGTCTTTTTGTTTCTTCCAAACCCGGACATAGTAACCTTTTTGTCCGGCGGCCGTTGTTGCTGCCGGCTTGAAATCATAAGCGCCCATGGTGTAAGCCAGATCGAGTGACTGCGCCATTTCCACGCGCAGCGGCTGCCAGGAGGAAACGCCAATCCGCTCCGCGAGCTGGGCATGAATGGCGGCTTTTTCCGTTAGGGGATATTGGCCCATGCGCAACAGGCGGGCTTCATCGGCTAAATAAGACCGGTATGCGGCCAAAACGTCGTGCGCTTGCGAGGCTTCAGAGAAATTCCGCTCAACTTGCAAGAGCACGGATTTTTCCCGTTCGATCTCAACCGCACTGTGTGCCGGTGTTGCAGCAGATGGCGCCGTCGCAGGAGATTGCCAGGCTTCAGGCAAATCTTTCGGCTCAGGATGGGAAATGCCGATATCGATAATGACCTTCCAATCGCCGTCTGCTTGTTTTTGCCAAACCGAAAAGAAATTGCCGAATGCTGGCGGGCGTTTTTCCGGGCTGTTATCCGTAATTTGCCAGGGCCCGGTGGTATAACCAAAATCTTCCGCGCCCGAAAGGTCTGCATAAATCGGACGCCAGTCGAGTGTGATGGGCGTCTCTTGCCTCTCGCGAAAAGCCTTCTGACCATTTACCGGATGAGGGCGAAAAACGATGGCGCTGTCAGACAGGAAGCTCAGGAATGCCGTTCGTATGCCTTTGGCCACGGAAGTTTTGGCAAAATTTATTTCGGCTTGTACCAACGAATTCAGGGCTGTGCGGCGCGAATCAGAAGAGGCGCAAGCACTGGCCAATGTCACTGCGATCAAGGCGCGCCCAATAAGCTTTGACTTCATGCCGTTCTCCAAAATTTTTTTGAAATGAAAACACCGGAAAGCAAAATTATAGAAGTGCTCGTTCGGACGCAATGCCGTTGCGCTGAAGCGGAGATTTTTACGGTTGAGAGGGAGAATGTGATGGGGTGATGGGGAGATGAGGTGAAGGGGTGATGGGTTCCGGCTCGTGCTGCTTATGGAGTGACGATTAATACTACCACGTTAAATTCGGTTTTTTGCCCAAAATCCACACCCTGTCATTCAGTAGAATCTTCCCAAGCACTAACACTGTCGTCAATTTGAGCCTTGTGCCCGGTGCGTGGGAAGATTCTTTTAATAACGTTCTCACTGAAAAATCTCCGCCAATTTATGGCGATAATTCCGGCTCATCTTCAAGGTCGTGTCGTCCTTGAGGACGACTATAAAATCGCCGTGCGCTTGTGATTGCAGCTCTTTGACGCGCGCGAGATTGACGATGGTGGAGCGATGGAGGCGCACGAATTTTTCCGGATCGAGGCGCTGCTCCAGGGCATTCATGGTTGTGCGCAACAAATGCTTTTTGCCCTGCGCGTGCACCTGGGCATATTCATCCGCAGTTTCGATCCAGTCGATTTCATCTTCATGCAGCAGCACCATGCGCTCGCCGGATTTGACCAGCCAGCGCCGGGGCCTGGCAGGGGCGCGATTTTGTTCCTGCAGCAGCGCCAGCATTTTTTGTTGAAAGAGCTGCGCGTGTTGCGCCGCCAGGATCAGGCGTGCGCGTGCCAATGCCGCTTGAAAACGCTCCGGAGCGACTGGCTTGAGCAAATAATCCACGGCATGCACTTGAAAAGCGCGCAAGGCATGCTCATCAAAAGCGGTCACAAAAATAATCACGGGAGGCGCAGCTTGCAAGGAGAGCGCCGCAGCCACTTCGAAACCGTCGAGCTCCGGCATTTGCACGTCAAGAAAAAGCAGATGCGGGTTATTTTTCTCACATTCCTCCAGAGCTTGAAAACCGTCGCGGCACTCGGCAACGATTTCCACGTCGGCTGCCGGCTCCAACAGCTCGCGAATGCCGGCGCGAGCCAGGGGCTCGTCATCAACGATCACGGCGCGGATTTTAGGCACGGGATTTTGCACGGAAAGAGTTTTATGCGATTCATCAAACAAGTGACGCGCTCTCAAGCTATGGTCATTGCGAGGCGTCTTTTTTGCCGAAGCAATCTCAGCGCAATGCAGGACTTCATCAAACGGGATTGCTTCGCCGATGAAGCTGGCTCGCAATGACGCCTTTTACGGCTATGGTCATTGCGAGGCGTCTTTTTTGCCGAAGCAATCTCAGCGCAATGCAGGACTTCATAAAACGGGATTGCTTCGCCGATGAAGCTGGCTCGCAATGACGCCTTTTACGGCTATGGTCATTGCGAGGCGTCTTTTTTGCCGAAGCAATCTCAGCGCAATGCAGGACTTCATAAAACGGGATTGCTTCGCCGATGAAGCCGGCTCGCAATGACGCCTTTTACGGCTATGGTCATTGCGAGGCGTCTTTTTTGCCGAAGCAATCTCAGCGCAATGCAGGACTTCATAAAACGGGATTGCTTCGCCGATAAAGCCGGCTCGCAATGGCGCCTTTTACGGCTATGGTCATTGCGAGGCGTCTTTTTGCCGAAGCAATCTCAGCGCAATGCAGGACTTCATAAAACGGGATTGCTTCGCCGATAAAGCCGGCTCGCAATGACGCCTTTTACGGCTATGGTCATTGCGAGGCGTCTTTTTGCCGAAGCAATCTCAGCGCAGTGCAGGACTTCATCAAACGGGATTGCTTCGCCGATGAAGCTGGCTCGCAATGACGATCATACATCGATTTGAAACGGAATCTCGACCGTCGCCACCACCCCTCCCTCTTCAGCATTGCGCAAATCGAGCCGGCAGCGGTCGCCATAGAGTTGTTGCAAACGCGCGCGGGTGTTGGTTAAACCGATGCCGTTGCCATGGCCGCGGTGCTGATCTCGCGCGTGCTCTAGGCCGTTGCCGTTATCGCGGATTTGCAGCCGCAACGTCGCGTTATCGCGGCGGGTGGAAATGCCGATCAGGGCCGGCCCGCGCTGCGCTGCCAGGCCGTGGCGCACGGCGTTTTCCACCAAAGGCTGCAAAATCAAATTCGGCACTTGCGCGGGCAACGTTTCCGCCGCGATGTCGCGCGCGATCGTGAGGCGGTCCCCGAAACGCGCGTATTCGATTTGCAGATAGCATTCCAGAAAATTCAATTCCGTTTCCAGAGACACCAACTGCGCGCCGTTGCTTTGCAAAGTCAAACGCAAAAATTCGCTGAGATGCTGCAACATGCGGCGCGCGGCTTGCGGATTTTTGGAAATCAATACGGAAACGGCGTTGAGCGCATTGAACAAAAAATGCGGCTGCAATTGCATGCGCAATGCCTGCAATTGCGCCTGTGCCAGTTGCGTTTGCAATTGCGCCGCGTGCACGGTCTTTTCTTGAAAATGGCGGTAATAGGAGAAGGCATGCTGCAAAATGATGATGATCCCATACAGCAAAATCCCGTAATCGAGATGGTTGATGAGATGGGTCAAGAAATTGTCGCCCGAAAATGGTTGGTGATTGGAAAACGCGCGATACGTTTTCATAATGGTGACAAGTAAAATACGCTGCAGCAAGGCGATCGCGACTGCCGCGACCGCGTGCACCAAGAGCCGCGCGGCGAGGCGCCGGCGTTCGAGATAAAATTTCCGGCCCAAAAACAAAACCAACGGCGTCAACAAAGCCCAGACATAAGCATAAACCAGCTCGCTGCGCAGCGGCTCCTGCCACGTCATTTCGTCTCCAATGCGCCGGGCTATGGTATAGATCTGCCACGCCATAAATAAGCCGAACAAAGTCCAAGCCGCCAGCACGCTAGCTATTGCATACCAACGCCGGCGCGCCGGCGTGGTTGCGGCGAAGCCCAAAAAAGATTGTTGGAATTGATTAGACATGTGCACATGATAATCAAATCTCAAGATTTGAGCAAGTAGAGTCTGCTGGTTGCGCCGGAATTCCGGCTTGACTTTTTCCATTACCCCATTATTTTACCCTATCATGTTCACATATCTTTTGAAACACGGCCGGCGCTGGTTGACATTCTTGCGCTTTTGGTTTTGCAACATTGGTAACTTCGCACGCCCGGGAATGACCGGAATTTCTTTGCCCGCGGTGCTGCGAAATTTTGCGGCCATTCCACGCGTGCGCCGCCAGGAGCTGCAATTTGCCGATCGCGTGCGCGTGTGGACGCAAAATTCCGAATATGATTTGCTGGTGCTGGGGCCGAATGAATATCTGGTGACCGGCGGCTGGTTCGATCGTGAACGGCTCTCTCCTCTGCGCGTGCACATCAACGGTTGCACGTGGGGCGGCAGCATGATCGTCACCGACACCGTGGCCGCGCCCGGCATGTGCATCGAATTTTCCAATCGCGTGATCACCTCGCCCATTCGCCGCGTCGTCGTTTGCCGGCCTCTCGCCTCGCAGCAAAGACATTGACAAAGAAGCGGCGATTTCGTATATAAAATCAATTGAGTGCAGCATTTCACGGAGTGCGTCGCAAAGCCAAAGCTTGGCACTCCATTTTTCGGGGAAGGGAGCGTTATGCTCTCCAAAGTTTTTAGCGCAGCAGTTTTGGGCATCGATGCTTACGTCGTCACGGTGGAAACCCATTTGGAGGGCATGCTTCCCGCGATAGCAACGGTGGGGCTGCCGGACGGCGCGGTGCGGGAATCCAAAGAAAGAGTTACCGCCGCCATCAAAAATTCGGGCTTCGCCTTTCCGCAAAAGCGCGTGACGATCAATCTCGCACCCGCTGACGTCAAGAAAGAAGGCTCGAGCTTCGATTTGCCGATGGCGATCGGCATTCTGGCCGCCGACAACCTGGTTTCGCCCGAGCATCTGGAAGAATACATTATTCTTGGCGAGCTTTCGCTCGACGGCTCGATTCAGCCGGTGCGCGGCGCGCTGCCCATTGCGATCGCGGCGCGCAAGCACAACAAACGCGGCATGATTTTGCCCAAACAGAACGCCAAAGAAGCGGCGATGGTGGAAGGCCTATCCGTGCATGCCGCGGAAAATTTGCAAGAAACCGTGGCCTTTCTCAACGGCAGAGCCGAGCTGCCGCAATGCCGGATGGACATGCAAGAAGTTTTTTCGCGGCATCGCCAATACCCCATCGATATGAACGACGTGCGCGGCCAGGAGCATGTCAAACGCGCGATGGAAGTGGCGGCGGCCGGCGGGCACAATTTAATCATGATCGGCCCGCCGGGATCGGGCAAAACGATGCTGGCAAAAAGATTCGCCACCATTCTGCCGGATTTGAGCGTGGAAGAAGCGCTGGAAACGACCAAGATTCATTCGGTGGCGGGCTTGCTTCCGCCGGACACGGCGCTGGTGGCCACCCGGCCTTTTCGCGCGCCGCATCACACTGCCAGTTATGCCGGCTTGATTGGCGGCGGACACATCCCCCGGCCCGGCGAAGTGAGCGTGGCGCATCACGGCGTTTTGTTTCTCGACGAGCTGCCGGAGTTTGACCGCGCCGTGCTGGAAGTTTTGCGGCAACCGGCGGAAGACGGCAAGGTTACAATTTCGCGCGCCATGGTGTCGCTCACCTATCCCGCGGAATTTATGTTGGTCGCGGCGATGAATCCGTGCCCTTGCGGCTATGCCACCGATCCGAATAATGCCTGCTCGTGCACCGGGCTGCAGGTGCAAAAATATCTCGCAAAAGTTTCCGGCCCGTTGTTGGATCGCATCGACATTCACATCGAAGTGCCGGCCGTCAAATTCACGGAGCTGGCAGGCAACACCACCGGCGATACTTCCGAAGCCATTCGCCAGCGCGTGACGCAGGCGCGGCAACACCAGCTCGAGCGCTTCCAGGAACGGCCACAACTGTATTGCAACGCGCGCATGGAATCGCGCGATATTCGAAAATTTTGCCGCATCGACGCGGCCGGCGAGGCGTTGTTGAAAACTGCGATCACCAGACTCGGACTATCGGCGCGCGCGTACGATCGCATACTCAAAGTTGCGCGCACCATCGCCGATTTGGAAGGCCACGCGGAAATCCGGCCGGAGTTTTTGGGCGAGGCGATACAATATCGCTCGCTGGATCGCCAACTGAGCGGAATGGCATAAATGAAATCCGTTTTTTGTCAAACCCATTTTCGCGGCGGCGGTGAACGCCGCAATCCCATCGAACCAAATTTGAAGGGGGCGGTCGATGACGACTGACTTGCAATTTTACTGGCTGCTTTTTCTTTTTACCCTGCTTTTTTTTATGCAGCTCTGGGCGATCGTCAAAATCCTGAAAATGTTGCGCCAGGTGTTGGAGCTTTATGACAAGCTGGCCGCGACGCCGCCCAACGCGCGACGCCCGGAAACACAAGTGAGCACTTTCCGCCACACTTGCCAAGTCTGCCGCCATCGCCAAACTTTTTTGGATACCTCGGGCAAGAACGTGTTCGTTTATCATTGCGCTTTGAGCCGGCAAACCATCCAGTTGGATTACTCTTGCGAAAAATTTGAATTTGATGCGCACGTTGCGAATAAATAATCCGCCGTGCGAACGGAACGATTTGTCTTCGCGGAAAAAGCCATGTCGAAATACACCACTCTCAGTCTGCAGGCGGACAACGGCAACACCCTGGTCACGGTGCTGGCGCGCCGCGTGTATCTGCAAGTCGTCGACTCTTTTCGGGATGAAATGCAAGAAGTGATGCGTGCGACGAGTGGGGGACTCTTGCTCAATTTGGAAAAGGTGAGCGTGATGAACAGCGTGGGGTTGGGAGTATTGATCGGCGCGCATGCTCAACTCGGCAAACAAAACCGGCCGTTCGTCATCACCAATTTGCAGCCTTTAATGCAGGATATTTTTGCGCGCATGAAATTGGAGACGGTGATTGCGGTGCAGAAAACGCCGGCGGAAGGTTTGGAATATTTGCGCACTTGGGGGAAATAAAAATCCCTGCTTCCGATCTATGGGTCATCAAAGAGCCGCTTCTCACACGGTGGGTACCGCCTGAACGTTTTTTACGTCCTCGGAATCCCGCCGAAACGGGATAAGGCATGTAATACACGTACAGAGCTAAGTTCCCATATTGAAGGTATTGGTCTTTAATTTTTCCCACACTACGGAACGCAGGGATCATTGCTTGCGCTTTTTTTGCACGAGTAATGTACGACATTCACTGCAAAAGTCAAGCACAAATTTTTTTCAACTTTCCACAAAAGAATAATGAACGCGATGAAAGCCCTAACCTTAAAATTATTCATCTCCCATCTGAGTGCACTGGCGGCGCTGCCGGTTTCAGTCCCGCCGGCGCCGGCGCAAACCCCCAATGAAACGCGCACGGTGATGGTGATTCGCATCAACGGCGCGATCAATCCGCTCACGGCGGAGTACGTCACTTCTGCTCTGGCAGAAGCCGCGGAAAAACGCTATGAATGCTTGGTCCTCGAGATGGATACGCCCGGCGGATTGATGGAATCCATGCGCTCGATCACCAAAGCCATGCTGGCGAGCGAAGTGCCGGTGGTGGTTTATGTTTCGCCCACGGGCGCGCGCGCCGCTTCGGCAGGCGTGTTCATCACCTATGCCTCGCACGTTGCAGCCATGGCGCCCAGCACCAACATCGGCGCAGCACATCCGGTAAACCTCGGCGGTGGCGGCGCGGATTCGGCGAATACCATGATTGAAAAAGCCACGAATGACGCGGTGGCCCAAATCAAAGCCATAGCGGAAAAACGCGGCCGCAACGCCGCATGGGCCGAAGAAGCCGTGCGCAAAAGCGTTTCCATCACCGAAAAAGAAGCGCTGGCGCAAAACGTGATCGAATTTATTGCGCCCAGCCGCGACAGCCTGCTCCGGCTCATCGACGGCCGCGAAGTGGAATTGGTCGATCGCCGCGCCAAATTGGCCACTGCCGGCGCGCACATCATCACCCAGGAAATGAATTGGCGCCACCAGCTGCTCGATCGCATCTCCGATCCCAATCTTGCTTACATTCTCATGCTGCTGGGAATTTATGGCCTCTTCTTCGAGCTTTCGAACCCCGGCGCGATTTTCCCCGGAGTGTTAGGCGGCATCTGCCTGATTCTGGCGCTATATGCGCTGCAAACTTTGCCGGTCAATTGGGCCGGCGCTTTGCTCATTCTTTTGGCCATCATCTTGTTCATTCTCGAAATCAAAATCGTCAGCTTCGGCATTTTGACGCTGGGCGGCATTATCGCCATGTTTCTCGGCTCCATGATGTTATTTAAAGAACCTCAAACGGATTTCGCGCCGGTCGTTACCCTGTCAAAACAACTCATCCTCGCGGCGACCTTGGTGACGGCGGCGTTCTTCGCGTTTACCCTCGGCATGGTGATGAAAGGCCAGCGCCAGCCTGCAGCCACGGGCGCGGAAGGCATGATCGGTGAAATCGGTCATGCGCTTACCGCCCTCGGCCCGCGCGGCAAAGTGCGCGTGCACGGCGAAATTTGGAAAGCGAAAAGTGAAACCCCCATCGAAGCCAACACACCGGTGCGCGTCGTGGCGGTGCAAGATTTGGAAGTGCTGGTGGAAAAAGCCTAGCGCCATGTCCAGTTTATGAATGGCGCCTCTCTTGGAATGTCATCCTGAAAGAATCAGACTGTGTGAAAACGTCATTGCGAGCGTTTTCACACAGTCTGAATCCTGGTAGAATCAAGTAAAGTGCCGGCGCGTCACAAGGCTTCTTCTGAATCTCGGGCCGGGATTTTACATTCTTATCATTTGTGCTAACTTTGCAAGGAGGAGTGGAAAATGTTTGGCCTACCGCTTTCGTTGCTTTTCATCGTGATCTTCGGCCTGATGATTCTCGGCATGGCGATTCAGGTGGTGAAGGAATACGATCGCCTCGTGGTGTTTCGCCTGGGCAAGCACGTCGGCTCGCGCGGCCCGGGGTTGGTGTTGATCATTCCTTTCGTAGAACGTTTTCAAAAGATGAGCACGCGCACGATCGTCCTGGACATTCCGCCGCAGGATGTGATCACGCACGACAACGTTTCGATCAAAGTGAATGCCGTGCTGTATTTTCGCGTGATCAATCCCAGCAAAGCCGTGCTCGAAGTGGAAGATTTTCTCTTCGCCACCTCGCAGCTCGCGCAGACCACGTTGCGCAGCGTGCTCGGGCAGTGCGAGATGGACGATCTGCTCGCCAAGCGCGACAAGATCAACAATGAATTGCAAAGCATCATCGATACGCACACCGATCCCTGGGGGATCAAAGTCGCTTTGGTGGAAGTGAAGCACGTGGATTTGCCGCCGGAAATGCAGCGCGCCATGGCGCGCCAAGCCGAAGCCGAGCGCGAGCGCCGCGCCAAAATCATTCATGCCGAAGGCGAATTGCAAGCCTCGGAAAAACTCGCCGAAGCCGCGCGTGTGATGAGCAAAGACCCCATTTCGGTGCAATTGCGCTATTTGCAAACCCTGACCGAAATCGCTTCCGAAAACAATTCCACCACCATCTTCCCGGTGCCGATCGATTTGATAAAGATATTTTTGGAGCAGAAGGAAAGTAAATGAGGATGACGGGGAGAGTGGGTGACGGGGAGAAAGGGTGACGGGGATAAGTGGAAAAATACTGGCTCTTGAACACTTCCGCCATGCGCGGGGATCGTTAATGGTCTATTATTTTGATAGCAGCACCGCGGAAGGGATTGCCGTCGAAAACCCGGATGAACACTGACGGGACCTCAAAAAGCCGAGGCTAAAATCTCTTTTGCACTTCCCACTCATTGGATCCCCATTGCGGATCGGAACGATCGTTCTGATCCGCTTTTTGTTTTCCACGATTCAAAGTTCACATGAGCGTGTCGCAGCTCAAACCGCAAGCTGAATGGCTTAATTGGCCAGCCCGCCGGCCAACTCCTTCACTCCATGCGCCTGCAGCGCGCGGCAGATTTGCTCAAACAAAACGCCGGCACGGTCGCAGAGATTGCCTACCAGGTCGGCTTTGGCAGCCAAGCGCATTTTACCACGATGTTTCAGAAGCAGTTTGGGTGCACGCCGAAGGAGTATGCGAAGAGGAGTTCTTGAGCCATTGTGTGCACTTAACAAGCTCGTTTCCGAAACTTTCATTGTAAACGCCAAGATTTTCTATTATATTGAGAACAGTAAAATCAATTGGAGATCAATCATCATGGAAACTGTTCAAGTACAGTTGCCGCTCTCATTAGCACAGCGGATACGGCAGATAGCGCAATCCCGCGACGCATTGAATCGAGTCGTTGCTGAGGCTGTTCAACAATGGCTGGACAATGGACGTGAAGAGAAAGTTGACAGAGAAAAAATTTTAAAAACCCTCCGCGACGCCGGTTTGATTATGTCCTCCGAAAGACAACGTACATTTGCCCAGGCTATGATAAACGCACTGCCACCTCGGGCCATCCCCACCCGAGCTCAAGTTGAAGCCGCACTGGCTGAACTTAAGGTTCCTCTCTCCGAAGAGATCATCGCGATGCGCGGAGATCGTTAATGATCTATTATTTTGATAGCAGCACCGCGGTTAAACGATATGCCGCCGAAAAAGGCAGTCGCTGGGTAAAAGATCTCGTTGAACCTGCGGCGGGGAATGTCATACATCTCGGCCAGATTGGCGTCGTTGAAATCGCTGCGGCTCTGAGCAAGAAAGTTCGCACGAGGGAGTTGACTCAAGAAAACTATGAAGCAGCTTTGCAGTTATTCCTCGCTGATGTGCAGAATGAAGAGTACATCACTGCCTCTTTGAGTGACCCAATCATTCAACTGGCAGTGGATCTGACGAAGCGGTATTCCCTCCGAGGATATGATGCAGTACATCTGGCTACTGCTATCTCCCTGAATACAGCTTTAAAAGAGGCGGAATTGCCAGCCATTATTTTTGTCTCTGGTGACCGCCTCTTATGCGAAGCAGCACGAGCGGAAAGGCTTGCCATCGAAAATCCGGATGAACACTGAAGGGACCTCAAAAAGCCGAGGCTAAAATCCCTTTTGCGCCTCCCAACTCATTCGATCTCCATTGCGCGGATCGGAACGATCGTTCTGATCCGCTTTTTGTTTTAAAGTGAAGGAAGAAGGGCGATAAAACTGCCATGCACCCTTCGCCTTTCTCCCTTCGCCCAACGCCCTTCACGCAAAGCGCCCATGCGCGAAAACCGAAAACCTTTGCGCCAATGCCGAAAGATTTAGCCCACCTCATTTTCCTATCTTATTGGTTACGGGTCTTTTATTCTTCGCGGCTTGTTCTTCTCGCACCCCGATAGAACCGCCCCCGGACAACAACGAGGGACCAAAGCCAAATCAATCTCCGAAAGTTTCATCAGTTACTGCTGATCCGGCGAGCTTGGCGTTCGGCCAACAAGCGGCGATAACGGTAGCGGCTTCGGATCCCGACAATGATCAACTGAGTTACGAATATTCTGCCACCGGCGGCACGATCTCGGGCAACAGCCCTACAGCAACTTTCGTGGCGGGTAACACTCCGGGCGCGGCCTATGTGACCGTAGTGATCAGAGATGGCCGAGGCGGAAACACAGGCGGTTATGTGGTAATAACGATTCGTTAACTAAGTTGGAAGGACTGTTTTAAAAAGCGGACCAGAAGCATTTTCTGATCCGCTTTTTTTATTCGAGAAACACCCTTCACGTGCGCGCGCGAAAGATTCTGTTGTTTATCGGGCAGCCATTTCTTATTTTTTATTTATGGAGAAACTTTGGCAACTTAAGCAATAAGGCTCTAAAACTCAGAATAAAATTCTGAAAATTTTTGGGACTACACACGGATCAAAAACGCACGCGGAAAAAGCTTTTCAGTGTGTGTTTTTGATCCGTGTGCTGCCCGCAAGGGCTTCGGTTTTCAGTATGACTGAAAATCCGAGATAGTCTATCACAAGTTGAATCTCGATAAGAGCTCATAAAATCATGCCTTCCACTCATTCTTTCTCCACTCTCACCACCCTCTGCCAGCAACTCGAAGGAACCACCAAAAAATTAGAGAAGAGCGCATTCATCAGCGCCTTTCTGCGTAGTTTGCAACCGGATGAAATTGCGCCGGCGGTGTTGCTGCTTTTGGGCAGAATATTCTCGGCGACTGACGCACGCACACTGAATGTGAGCGGACGCACGCTCCAAAAGATTGCAGAGCAATTGCCTCAAACCGGCAAGACCAAGCCGCCATTGTCGCTTCTGGAAGTGCACCGGCATTTTGCAGAAATTGCCGGCGCCTCGGGTAAAGGCTCACGCCAGCAAAAAGAAGAATTGCTCGGCGATTTGCTCGCGCGCGTTTCCGCTGCGGAGAAAAAGTATCTCGTCAAAATGATCTTCGGCGAAATGCAACACGGGGTGGCTGAAGGCGTTATGCTGCGAGGCATTGCCGCCGCTATCGAGAGCGATCTGGCCCTGGTTCGCCGTGCGGCTTTATTGTTGGGCGATATTGCTGAAGTCGCGCGGCTGGGATTAACCCAGGGCACGGCGGCTCTACAACAGATTGCGCTGCAACTTTTTAGGCCGATTCAGCCCATGCTTGCAGAATTGGCGGAAGATTTCGGAGAGGTTTTCAAAGAACATGGTGAGCACACGGCGTTAGAGTTCAAATATGACGGCGCGCGCGTGCAAATTCATTTTGATCGCAAAACCCGACAAGTGAAAATTTTCAGCCGGCATCTCAGCGAAGTCACGCCCAGCTTGCCGGAAGTGGTGGAGTGGGCGCAGACGAAAATCACTGCCGATTCATTTATTGTCGAAGGCGAAGTCGTGCCGGTGAACGCCGGGGGCAAACCGCTGCCGTTTCAGGAATTGATGCGGCGCTTCCGGCGCGTGCATCAAATTGAAGAAACCATGCAACAAGTGCCGGTGCGTTTGTACTTGTTTGATTTGCTTTACCTCAACGATGAGCCTTTGATCGATCTTCCTTATCAAGAACGCTGGCAAAAGCTCATCCAGATTTGCGAGGCCGGCGTGCTGGCCGATCGCCTCATGGCCAAAGATGAAAAGATCGCAGAACAATTTTTGCAACAAGCGATGCAGAGCGGCCACGAAGGTTTAATGGCAAAAGATCTGAACAGCATTTATCAACCCGGCTCGCGCGGCAAAAAATGGTTTAAACTCAAACCGGCAGAAACGCTCGATCTCGCCATTGTCGCAGCGGATTGGGGCTATGGCCGCCGCACCGGCTGGCTGTCGAATTATCACCTCGCGGTGCGCGCTAGTGAAACCGGCGAGTTTCTCGTCATCGGCAAAACTTTCAAAGGCCTCACCGATGCCCAGTTCAAATGGATGACGGAAGAGCTGCAAAAATTAAAAACCGCGGAAAACAAATATACCGTGCAGGTGCGCCCGCAAATCGTCGTGGAGGTCGCTTATAATGAAATTCAGCGCAGCCCGACTTATCAAGCGCAATTTGCGCTGCGCTTCGCGCGCCTCAAACGCATTCGCACGGACAAGCCTATCGCACAAATCGATACGCTCGAAAGGTTGCGCGTGCTGTACGAAAAACAGTTCGAGAAGAAAGGAAAAATGAGCCCGAAGGAGCGGGAAGCGTTTCAATAAATTTTGACGGAATTTTTGTTGCGCGGAGACAAAACCCTCACCAGTTCAATTCTTGCTTTTCTCGCCTGCAGGTGTTATTGTTGGACACATACTAAGGAGGGAAACGATGTCTTCGGCGTTTTTGGATAAAGCAAAAGCCAATCTTGCCGTGGCGCAATATTGTCTTGCAAACGATTTTTTCGATGCGAGCGCCAATGATAAACTTCAAACAACAAGAATTGATTCAACAACTCTTCCAAACCGTCAGGGGGAAATACCCGGAGATCGAATTCCTTGGCGTCACTGAGAGCCCGGAAGATCCTGCGGATTTGTGGATCAATGTCTCCGCCTCCGCGGAGGAAGATCAAGAGATTGAAATGACCGAGTTTGCCAGCGAGCTTTCTACGAATCTGTTGCTGGAATATGGGTATCTCATCCTGATAATGCCTCGCCAAAGAGAAGAAGCGATGCGTATCAAAGCTTCATCTAAAAATGGGACGGCAATCATACCGCCCATGTCAAGTCTTCAAACGTGAACGGCTAATTTCTTGAGTACAGCAAATAAACCAAGTATGCCTCACCCCCCCCGCAAAGTCATCCTCCTCGGCAGCGCGGCGCTGAAAATCGGCGAGGCCGGCGAGTTCGATTATTCCGGCAGCCAGGCGATCAAAGCGTTGAAAGAGGAAAGCCTGACTACAATTTTGATCAATCCCAATATCGCCACGATTCAAACTTCAGAACATCTCGCGGACAAAGTTTATTTTTTGCCGGTCAATCCTTACTTCGTCGAGAAAGTTATTGCGAAGGAAAAGCCCGACGGCATTTTGCTCGGCTTCGGCGGGCAGACTGCGCTCAATTGCGGCCTGGAACTGGCCAAGAACGGTGTATTCGAAAAATATAATGTGCGTGTTCTGGGCACTCCCATCTCCGCCATCAATGATACTGAAGACCGCCATCTCTTCTGCGAACGTTTGCGCGAGATTGGGGTGAAAACGCCGCGCAGCATCGCCGTCACTGCGAAAGCCGAAGCCGTGCGCGTAGCACGGGAGATCGGTTATCCGGTGATGATTCGCATTGCCTATGCGCTGGGCGGCCTCGGCTCGGGCTTGTGCACCAAAGAAGAAGAATTGCTCGAGCTGGCGGAGAAAGCACTGAGTTATACCAATCAAATCCTCGTCGAAGAATATCTCAAAGGCTGGAAAGAGATCGAATACGAAGTGGTGCGCGACAGCTTTGACAACTGCATCACCGTATGCAACATGGAAAATTTCGATCCGCTCGGCATTCACACCGGCGAGAGCATCGTGGTCGCACCTAGCCAGACCTTGAGCAATTCTGAATATCACAAGCTGCGCGAGATTTCGATTCGCACCATCCGCCATCTCGGCATTGTGGGCGAGTGCAATATTCAATATGCGCTCGATCCGTGCTCGGAAGATTATCGCGTCATCGAAGTCAATGCGCGCTTGTCGCGCAGCTCGGCGCTGGCTTCCAAAGCCACGGGTTATCCGCTAGCTTTCGTTGCGGCCAAGCTCGCGTTCGGACATAGTCTGGTCGATCTAAAAAATTCCATCACGCAGACCACGATGGCCTGCTTCGAGCCGGCGCTGGATTACATCGTGGTCAAAATTCCGCGCTGGGATTTGAAAAAGTTTCGCAAGGTTTCCAAGCGCATCGGCTCGGGCATGAAGTCCGTGGGCGAAGTGATGGCAATCGGCCGCAATTTCGAAGAGGCGCTGCAAAAGGCTTTGCGCATGCTCGATATCGGTGTGCTGGGTTTGATCGGCAACGACCATCTGCAATTCGGCAATATTGAAGAGGAATTGCGCAATCCCACGGACGAGCGCGTGTTCGCCATTCCGCTCGCGCTGCAAGCGGGCATGAGCATCGATCAAATCTACGCGCTGACCCACATCGACAAATGGTTTCTATATAAAATCAAAAATATTCTTGAAGTCGAAAAGCTTTTGTCGATATATTCCGGCGGTGTTTGCCCGCGCGGCGTATTGGAACGCGCCAAACGCACGGGATTTTCCGACCAGCAAATTGCCAAAATTTTGCTGGCGGAAGAATCCGAAGTGCGCACGATGCGGCGCAATTACGGCTTGTCGCCGCATATCAAGCAAATCGATACGCTGGCGGCGGAATATCCCGCGCAAACAAATTTTTTGTATTTGACTTACAACGGCAGCGCGACCGACGTGCAGCCCAGCGGCAAGCGCGCGGTGATCGTGTTGGGCTCGGGCGTGTATCGCATCGGCAGCTCAGTGGAATTTGATTGGTGCTGCGTGAATGCGGTGATGACGCTCAAGCAGCTCGGCTATCGCACCCTCATGATCAATTATAATCCGGAAACCGTGAGCACCGATTACGACGTGTGCGACCGTTTGTATTTTGACGAACTGAGCCTGGAAACGATTCTCGAAATTTATGAAAAGGAACAGGCGCTCGGCATCATCATTTCCATGGGCGGGCAGACCCCGAACAATCTCGCGCTGAAATTGCAGCAAGCCGGTGTGAACGTGCTCGGCACTTCGCCGCAGCAAATCGACATGGCCGAGGACCGCCACAAATTTTCCAAATTGCTCGACGAGCTCAACATTGACCAGCCGCAATGGCGCGAATTGAGCTCGCCGGAAGAGGCCAAGGCTTTTGCGAATAAAGTGCATTATCCGGTGCTGGTGCGGCCTTCTTACGTGCTCAGCGGCTCGGCCATGGCGGTGGCTTCGCACGACAGCGAGCTGATGCAGTTTTTGGAAAAAGCCACGACGGTTTCGCGCGAGCATCCCATCGTCATGAGCAAGTTCATCGAGAATGCCAAAGAAATTGAAATCGATGCCGTGGCCAACAACGGTGAATTGCTGGCATATGCGATTTCCGAGCACGTTGAGCACGCGGGCGTGCATTCCGGCGACGCAACGCTGGTATTGCCGCCGCAGTTTACTTTTATTGAAACCATCCGGCGCGTGCGCACGATCACGCGCAAGATCGCGGCGGCGCTCAAAATCACCGGGCCGTTCAATATTCAATTCATCGCCCGCGAGACCGACGTGAAAGTGATCGAATGCAATTTGCGCGCCTCACGCAGCTTTCCGTTCGTTTCGAAAGTTTATCGCACCAATTTTATCGACCTGGCCACGCGCGCGATCATGGGAGAAAAAGTGGAAAGGGTGGAGCGCTCATGGCTGGAATTGGAATATGTCGGTGTGAAAGCGCCGCAGTTCTCTTTCACCCGGCTTTCGGGAGCGGACCCAACGCTGGGAGTGGAGATGAGCTCGACCGGAGAAGTCGGCTGCCTGGGGGACGATTTCGAAGAAGCATTTTTGAAAGCGATGATTTCGGTGGGCAATAAATTGCCGATCAAAAATGTACTGCTTTCCACCGGCCCGATCGCAGATAAAGCGGAATTTCTTTCCAGTGCGCGCCGGCTGCAGGAAAGCGGAATGAAACTTTACGCTACACGCGGCACGGCGGAATTCATGGCGCAGGTGGGCATTTATGCCGAAACGCTGAACTGGCCGCTGGAGAAAGAAAGCCCGAACGTGGTGGATTATCTCGCAGAGCGCAAAATCGACTTGGTGATCAATATTCCCAAAAATTTTCAGGAAAAAGAATTGACCAACGATTACATCATCCGCCGCAAGGCCGTCGATTTTGCGATTCCTTTGATTACCGAGCTCCAGCTTGCCAAACGTTTTGTCGAGGCCATCACGCGCAAGCGGCTGGAGGATTTGCACATCAAGAGTTGGGATGAGTATGGAAGGTAATGCGGTTGGAGTGAGGGTTCGAGAAAATGTGGAGAATGTTACATGAGCACCACGTTCAGCCAAAGCGCTCTTCTCAAGATCGCTCCGGGCCAGTGCGTCCCCATTGACGCCATTTACGCCGTTGCACAGACGATCGTTGAGAAATTCGCCCCGGAAAAAATCATTCTTTCTTAATTTTCAGCAGCAGTTTTTCTGCCTCGCTTTTGTTGATGGAATCGTCCCAGTACAAATCCGGCAAGTCAACGCACTTCTGGAAATTTTCCCGCGCGCGGTCGTATTCCTTCAACTCCATCAAAGTCTTTCCCAGCCATAGATGATGCAACGGCAAACGCGAATCGCAGGCAATCGCTTTTTCAAACCATTGCCGCGCTTCTGCACGTCCGCCGCCGGGGGGCACGCCGCCGTATAAAATTTTTGCGAAGGATTTCAAGATCCAACTGAGATTGGCCAGCTCATAGTGCCAGCGGCCAAGAATGTGCATCGCGCCGTCATGGCATGGGTCAAGCGCCAGCGTGCGATCGGCTTCAGCTTTGATTTCTTTGGAAAACTCGATTTTTCTCTTGCCCCCGACTTGCAACGCCACCCGGCCCAAAGCCATGGCCAGCACGAAGTGGCTCTCGGCGGAATCGGGATGCAAAGCCAAACATCTGCGCGCGATTTTTTCGGCGCGTTGATAATTTTGTTTCTGCTCTTCGTCTTTGGTCGCGTGGCCGACGTCGACATACGCGCGTGTGGCTTTCCAAAGCGCGGGATAATTGCTGGAATCGAGCGCCAGTGCGCGATTATATGCCGCGAGCGCCGCGACATTATCAAAACGTTTATAGGCTTCGTCACCGGCTTGTAGTGCCGCGCTCACAGCAAAATTTGACGGTGGCAATGATTCCACCGGCCGCGGCGGCGCGAAGTCTCGTTCAAAAGCGGTAAGGCAAAAAGCAGCTAAAACCAACTGAACGTTCATGTTTAAACTCGCGGGTCTCGAAACATTGAGGATCCTGCATTCCTAAAGAATGACGCTGCGCTCAAGATCATCCTGCCTGCGGCGATGACTGTTTGCGAAAACCGATGAACGCCAGCAATGCCGCGATGAATCCCCACAAGATATAACTCAATCCCGTTTGGGCCAGCCCTGCCGGCTGGAAACCGGCGAGATGGCCGCGGGTTTCCATAAAATAAAATACGAGTGTGCTGATGAAACCTGTAATAACGGCGGCATGCACTTGCCGCGGCTGGATGGAAGGAATAAAAATCGCCGCCATGGGAATAAAAATCGTGGTGGTCAAAATGCCGGAAGAAAGATAAAAAATATCCCACAACGATTCGATGAACAAAGCATAAAGAAAAGCCAGCGCAATGGCGAACACCGTGATATAACGCGGCAGGTTGGCGCGCAGCCGGGAAGGAAGCCAGCGCAGGTTGGAGATTTCAAGCAGGTCATATGAAAGCGAAAGCGCGAGCACATTGCCGGTGGTATCGATGGTTGACATGGCCACGGCCGCCAAGCCCACGGCTAAAAATACGCTCAGGCTCAAAGGCGAGAAATCCTGCATCATCGCCGTAAAAATGCGCGCGCCGTCTTGCAAGCGTTCGGGAATAACGCCGTGTTGCGGCGGATAAAGATAAAGCGCAGACAGGCCAATGCACAGCGGCAGAACGGCGATGAATACAAATGAATTTAACATCGCAATTACCACGCCTTTGCGCGCTTCGGAGCTGCTGCGCGTGGCTTGCATTTTGATCCAGACATCCGTGGTGACCAGCCAGCCGGGCAAATAGGCAATGAAGGTCATGACCGCCAATGCCGCGCCGGGGGAACGCAGCGAGGTCGCAGGCGCTTGCGCTTTGGGAGGAAGCGGCAAGGCGGCGAGAAAGGTGGAGAAATCAACGCGCTGCAATACGGCAGTCATGCCTAACCCGGCGATGGTGGCAATAAAAAATGCCGCGAGAAAATACTGAAATCTGTCCGTGGCGACGACCGCCGACAAACCGCCCAAGTAGGAATAAGTCGCAACCGTGCCGGCAATCAAAACCAGCATGAGCACGCGCGAAGAATCAAGCAAAGGCGCGAGCACGTGCGCCGCGGCAAAAATTTCGGCGCCACACCATACCAAGTAAACGAATGCCAGGGGAATCGCCAGCATTTGTCGCGCGCGTAAACCGAAGCGTGCGCCCACCATCTCCGGTTGCGAAAAGGAGGTCATACGATGCAAGCGCGGCGCAACGGCGAAAAAGCCGAGCATGGCCAGGAGCCAGGGAATCGCGAGCAGCCACAACCCGCCCACGCCATACCAATAAAACAATTGCACGCCGTAAACGCAGGACCAACTGATGGACATCATGCTCGCGGAGATCGAAAGGCCGGCGGACCAGCCGGAAATCTTTTTGCCGGCCGTCCAAAATTCATGTTGTTCGGGGGCGAGTGCGGGAAGGCGGCGATAAGAGAAGTAGCCGATTCCAATCGCGATGCAGCAAAATGTCAGAAATCCAATCCAGTAAAAAGAGGTTTCCGCCATGCAGACTCCGGCATCAAATCATCATTTTTTCAGTATTGACTTTTATCAAATACTTGCTAAATTAACGTGTTTGAAATTCCCGAGTAGCTCAATCGGCAGAGCGGGTGGCTGTTAACCACTAGGTTACAGGTTCAAGTCCTGTCTCGGGAGCCGATAAAAAAGCCCAGAAAAATTTCTGGGCTTTTTTATTTATTGTAAACTTGTTTTTAAGACGACGACACAAGACGAGTCCGTGTATGAAGTGTTGATCACCTCGCTCGCAGGAATCTGCCCTTGAATGGCGCCAAAGTTCGTGGCAAAATTATTTTTCTGCCATTCTAATAAATATGCCGCCCAGCGGCTGGCATCCAGGCGTGCGGCTAATTCAGCCTGACTACGGGCTACTGCGCCCGCCGGGGCTTCACGCGCAAGCGTTGCACGCCCAACCGTCCATATTGCTTTCGCAGAAGCATTGATCGCCTTTTCACCCAAATCCCGGCGTGCGGAAATTTCACCCGGCTGATGCACCACGCGCTCCTGCAACGCGATTAAAGTTTGAATTTCTGCCGCAGAGGGGTGATCAACTTTCGACTGCGGCTGATTTTGTTCGACGCTATAATTGGCTTGGCCGGCTTCAACTTCGCGCGACGGGCTTTGTTCACTTTGATTCTGGCAGGCGTGCAGCATCATGCCCGCCAACCCGATCAAATAAAAGAAAAAACGCATGGCAGATCATCCTTGACAAAATAAAATTTCACTTAATCATAAGAGTTTAGCCGCCTGACGTCATCATGTCATTCTGGAAGAATCTTTTTAAGCATTCAGTAAAATGTCCAAATGCAGAGTATTTCCAGTGCTGAAAAAGATTCTTCCAGAATGACAGCACGAGGAGATTATTACTCCAGCATGACATTTGAACTTGAAATTCGATTGTATATTAAATAGATTTAAAAAAATTCCGGGAATGGATGGGAGCCTGGTGGCCTCCGCGGTCTTCAAAACCGTTGCTTCGTCACTCGCGTGGCGAAGGGTGAGTTCGATTCTCACACGTTCCCGCTCATTTTGCCTCGCACGATCTTGTAATTCGTAGCGCCCGCCTATACGATCTCGTCATTGCCCCTTCTTGTTCGCTTTAGTCGAGCTTAAAACCCTTGTACATGATCTTGACCAACTGCCGGTAAAGGCTGGCTAAATTCCATCAAAATAGCCGAACACAATTTTGTTGGATGAAGAACGAGTCGATTGTCAACGCCAGATCGTCTTTGAATCTTTGGCCGCTTTTTTGCAAGACTTGATGATGCCATTGCAAGCCACGGCAAACCATGATGGCAAACAGCCCATGGCGTGATTTTGAGGACAAAAATCAACGAGAAAGGGACGTTCTTATGAAAACGCAAACTGCTGCTACTCATGTTGCGCAAACCTGGCAATTGCTTTGCGCGGCTATGATTCTGACTTTGGCTTCCGTTGCGCAAAGTTTTGCGCAAGATCATGCAACGGTGCAAAACGGGCTGCGCGCCACTTTCACCGGCGCAAATCTTAAAACGGAATTGACGGCGAACGCAATTGAAATGAATGAAGACACATTTCAAAGCACGAGCGTTGCAACCGAAGAAGTGTCATCGCAAAACATGGCGGGCCAGCCGGCGGCGGCGCTTCCCTGTGAAGAACACCCTCGTTTCAATGAAAACGATACGATCCCGGCGGCACCCGCCGCAACTCCGGCAGCCTCTTCCACTTCGACCGGCGGTGAAAAAAATCAACTCGATCATTTTTTAATGGACAAAATTCAAGCCGTGCAGCGCATGATCCGGCTGATGGAACTGAAAGAAGAAATCATGCTGGAGAAAGCGCGTTTCGAACAGGCGCTGGTGGATTTGCAAACGAAGATTGAAAATCAATAAAACTTACTGGGCGCGTAATTTTTGCGCTTGTTTTTGCGCCTCGGCTTTCAGCGGCGTATCAACTTTCGCGCTCATCACGGTTTCCAAATGCGAAGCGGCGCGTTCCATCTGTCCCATGCGCATCAAGCCCGCGGCGAGATGATAATGCGCGGTCAGATTCAAGCGATTTTGTTTGACGGCACGCTCCAAATGCTCCATCGCTTCGGTGAGCTGATTCAGCTTGATCAAATTTTTCGCCCACAGCGCCAGCATCACCGAATCGGATTTGCCCTGCTCCTGCGCGCGGGCAAACGTCTGCACCGCCTGCTCCGGGCGGTCCAAAACATCGTAGGCCGTGCCCAATTGTTTCAGATACAGCGCTTTTCCGGGATTGAGCTTGTTGGCCTGCTCAAAAGCTTTTGCCGCTTGATCGGGCGCACCGGCGCGCAACGAAGCCACGCCTAACGCTGCCCACACTTGATCATCCTCCGGCTTTCTTTCAATGTATTTTTGATACATGCGTGCCGCGGTTTTATAATCCGAATAAAGAAAAGCTTTGTAACCTTCCGCATACAAGCTCTCCAGATTGGCCGTGGGCAATTGGCCGGTTTCGACGCCGGTCGCAACGATGCCGCGCTTGGCGTGGCTCGCCAGTGCGCCGTTTTGATCGAGCTCGATCACCTTGCGATAATTGATGTTGGCATTCTCGGTATCGCCGAGCAAAGAATAAATCTTCGCCACGCCAAAATATGCGCGCACTTCTTTGGGCGAGAGCTCGAGCGCGCGCTGAAAACTGGCAATGCCGTCCTGATATTTTTTCAAAATGCTGCAAACCGCGCCGAGATTCAAATGCGCCAGTGCGTTGCGCGGATTAAAAAACGTGCTTTCCCGCAGATGGTTTTCGGCCTCCGCAAACTTGCTCAATTTGAGCAAAATCGTGCCGAGGATCAAATGCGCGCGAAAATAAATCGGGCATACCGTGAGGCATTGCCGCAGGTTTTCCACCGCCTCGGTATAATTTTTATTTTCGAATGAAGCGATGCCGAGATTGAAATAATATTCCGGATCGCTCGAATTGAGCGCAACCGCCTGCACCCATTTGGCAATCGCTTTGGCAAACTCCTTTTGTCGCGCCCATCCCAACGCTTCCTGATGAAATTCTTCGGCCTCGGCATTCGCCGACGGCGCCTGCCATCTTAAATCCGCTTTATTGTCGGAAATGTGGACTTCCAACTTTCCCTTGTTGCCATAGCGCCGTTTCAGAAACTCCACGATCACCGCCGGATCGGATTTGGCTGAAAGCAAATCCTGGATTTCGGGGTTGAGATGGCGCAGATCGGAAAGTGAGAGCGTCGCTGCAATCGATTTGGGGGAGGACTGAGGATTCATCAGGACAAAACGGAAAGCTTCCCGTCAATAGGTTTCAAAAAAATGAAGAGGATTCAAAGTAAACCCTTTTCAAGGTTTTAAACCTTGAAAAGGGTGATCAAGCTTGTGCGCCAGGGGGGACTTGAACCCTCAGCCTTTGGCTCCGGAGGCCAACGCTCTGTCCAGTTGAGCTACTGGCGCGTGGGGTGGGGGGCGTAGAGCGGAGGGCATAGAGCTTAGAGCAAAAGCAGAAAGAGCGTTTTTTCTCTTTGTCTCTGCTCCAAGCCCTCTGCTCTAAGCCCCAAGCCCTATGCTCTCCGCGGCAACCACAGTATTTTGCATGAGCATGATGATCGTCATCGGGCCGACGCCGCCGGGAACGGGTGTGATTGCTGCAGCCCGTTGCTGCGCAGCTTTAAAATCAACATCACCTGCCAAGTAATAACCCTTGCTCGCGGAAGCATCGGTAATGCGATTTACGCCGACATCGACGACGATCGCGCCCTCCCGAATCATTTCTGCCGTCACAAAATTCGCGCGGCCAATTGCGGCAATCAACACTTCCGCAGTAGAAGTTATTTGCGCGAGATTTTTTGTCGCCGAATGGCAGACGGTCACCGTGGCGTTGGCATGCGCATGTTTTTGCATCAGCAGCAACGCCAGCGGCATACCCACGATTGCGCTGCGACCCAGAATCACCACGTGCTTGCCAGCGAGTGAAAATCCGCTGCGCACGAGCAATTCTTGCACGCCGGCGGGTGTGCACGGCACAAAAGCTTTCTCGCCGAGCTGCAAGCGCCCGCGATTGACGGGATGAAAACCGTCAACATCTTTTTGCGGCAGAATACTTTCGTAAATCCGGGGCGCGTTGATATGCTCCGGCAGCGGAGATTGTATCAAAATGCCGTGAATCTTTTCATCCCCATTGAGCTGCGCCACCACGGCCAGCAGTTTGGCTGCAGAAATATTTTTGTCAAGCTGTACGACTCGAGAATACATCCCGAGGCGGTCGCACATTTTGGCTTTGGAATTTACATACACGTGCGAGGCCGGATCCTCTCCCACCAAAACCGCAGCCAATCCCGGAATGATATTTTTTTGTTTTAAAAAATCAATGCGCTGCGCTAATTCGGCTTTTATTTGTTCAGCAACGCGCTTGCCGTCGATAATTGTTGCGGCCATGAAAAAATTCTCACCTCACGCGAGGCACAAACGTTCAATACTTACTGCCTTCGCAGTGAGCTTGTCTATTCTAACCACTATTGCGCACAATCGCGGATTCTCCGTCGCCGGCTCGAAACGCATGGGAATTTGTCGCATAAAACGCTTGATCGCCGTATCGGTTCGCATGCCGATCACCGAATCAAAAGGACCGGTCATGCCGGCGTCGGTGATATAGGCCGTGCCTTTCGGCAAGATGCGTTCATCCGCGGTTTGCACATGCGTGTGCGTGCCGATCACTGCGCTCACGCGGCCATCAAGATGCCAGGCGAGCGCCATTTTTTCCGCAGAAGCTTCCGCATGCATGTCAACGACGATGAACTTGGTGACTTCCAAAACATGCCGAATAATCACATCGGCCACACGAAACGGGCATTCGATCGGATATAAATACGTGCGGCCTTGCAGATTGATCACCGCGGCTTTGGCGCCGTCGGGCAGATCGATGATCAGATAGCCTCTGCCGGGATTTCCGGCAGGATAATTCGCGGGCCGCAGCACCGGCAACTCTTTCTGCCAGATTTTAAAAATATCCGGATTGTCCCAAATATGATTGCCGCCGGTGATAATTTGAATTCCTAACGCGGAATATTCTTTGGCAATCGCTTCGCTCAAACCCTTGCCGTTGTGTCCGTTTTCACCGTTAGCAACGATCAAATCCGGGCAGTATTTTTCCCGCAACGAAGGCAGCACACGCGCGGTAATGTCCAATCCTGGTTTGCCGACGATGTCGGCAATGAACAATACAGTCCAGGTTTCCGAGTCCTTCATCATGTAATCGTATGCGCCTCATTCAATCAATCAAGAAGAATATAGCTCAAAAAAGTAAATATTCAAGAAAAAAATCTGGTTGATTTATTTCGCAAAATCCACCGCCCGATATTGTCGCACGATTGTGACGCGAATCTGCCCGGGATAATGCACCTGGTCCTGAATCTTGCGAGCAATATCCACCGCCATTTGCTCCGCGCGCGCGTCATCGACTTTCGCGTGTTCGACGATGATGCGCATCTCGCGGCCGGCTTGCAAGGCATAAGTGTTCAGCACGCCAGGGAAGGAATTGGCAATGCCTTCCAATTGCGACATGCGGTGAAAATAATCTGCCAGCGCTTCCTTTTGCGCGCCCGGACGGCTGATGGAAATTTCATTGGCGACGCCGACGATGATAGTCGCAGCCGTGAGCGCCTGGCCTTCGCGCGGCAGATTGTTCGCAAACAGAATCGCATTCTCGACAATTTCATTTTCGCCGTAGCGCCGCGCCAGCTCCGCGCCCAATTCCGCAATGTTGGATTCGCTTTCTTTTTCCACTGCATTGCCGATTTCGTGCAGTATGGCCGCGCGCTTGATCACGTGCGTTTCCAGGCCTAATTCCGCCGCAATGATGCCCGCCAAAATCGCGGTCTCCATGCTGTGCAGCAATAAGTTCTGTCCCATGCGCGTGTGATATTTGAGCTTGCCCAGCAGCCGCACCAATTCCGGATGCAAGCCGTGCAAGCCCACTTCCAGCAAAGCCTGCTCGCCCGCCTCGCGCATCCATTCTTCCACCTCGCCGCGCGTTTTCTCCACCACTTCTTCGATGCGCCCGGGATGGATGCGGCCGTCGGTGAGCAATCTTTCCAGCGACAATTTCGCCACCTCGCGGCGAATCGGATCGAAACCGGAGATCATCACTACCTCGGGCGTGTCGTCGATCAAAACTTCGATGCCGGTCGCGCCTTCGAAGGAACGGATGTTGCGGCCCTCGCGGCCGATGATGCGTCCTTTCATATCGTCATTCGGCAGCCGCACCACGGACACCGTGGATTCCATCACGTGGCCGATGGCCGTGCGCTGAATCGCCTGCACGATGATTTCTTTGGCCTCGCGATTGGCACTCATGCGCGCCTGATCTTTGATCTCTTTGACCGTTTGCGCGGCTTCCTGTTTGGCGATCTCCAAAAAATTGTTGAACTGCAGGCGCTTGGCTTCCGCGTTGGTCAAACCGGAAATTTGCTCGAGGCGCTCGTTCTGCTCGCGCCTCAGGCGCTCCAATTCCTGATGCTGGAGCTGCAAATTCTTATCGCGCACGCGCAAGCCTTCTTCGAGCTGCGTCAACTCCTGCTTCTTCTTGTTGAGCAAATCGACTTTACGATCAAGATTCGTCTCGCGATTCGTGAGCTGGCTTTCATTCTTTTGCAATTGCTGCAAGCGATTCTTGCTCTCCTGCTCAAATTCCTGGCGCTTGTGAAAAAGCTCTTCACGCGCTTCCAGCAATTTCTCCTGTTTGAGATTTTCCGCTTCCTGCTTTGCTTCGGCAACGATTTGCTGGGTATATTGTTCGGCGCGGGCGATCTTGTCGGTAGCCAGCTTTTGCCGCAACAGCCAACCCAGAAAAAATCCCAGGCCGGCAAAAATTACGCTCAATACGATCGCAACGATCGCCATTATTCCTCCACTAAAAAACAAAAACCCCGGTTTCAATTCTGCATGAAAAAGAAACAATGCCGCGCGCGTGCGCGCAGCCTGTCACGTTGCATGCAGACCTTGAAACCGGGGTCCGGCGGCTATCCCGGAAAAACGGGACAGTTAGAGAGGTCTATTCTTTCAAATTCTCATTCAACAAGGTGGACAAGCGATCGGCCTCGGACTCCAAACGGCGCACGAGGGCGGCTTTTTCATCACGCTCCCGAAAAAGCTCGTCGGCGATGTTCAACGCGGCCAAAATCGCAACCTTCAAAGAGGATTTCGCGGTGGTATTCTGATCCACTTCCCGCATTTTGCGATCAACGTATTCCGCTATGCGTCGAATGTATTCAACGTCAACTTCGCCTCGAATGGGATACTCGGTCCCGTAGATATTTACTTTCAGAACTGTGCCTTCAGGACACATGATGGAATGACGAAAAAATCTATAAATGAGAATTTGCAACGCGACTATGAATTGAATTACAACTGCAACTGCAATTCTTCCAGCTTCGCCAGCATGTCTTCCACTTTGCTGCGAATTTTTTCCTCGCGCTCACGCAACTGCCGGGTTTCCTCGGAACGTTCGTGCACGTTGCTCATCTCGGCTTGCAGCCGGGCGAACTGTTCGTCTTTTTCCCGATGTTGCTGCTCCAGGGCGCCGAGGCGCTGGCGTAAATCTTTGTTCTCGGTTTTGAGATTTTGGATGATGGTGATGGCTTGTGAAATTCTATTTTCAAGCGCTTCAAACTGCTGCAGATCCACGGCTCGGCTCCTCGTCAATGCTGGCGTCACGCAATCTGAATCGAATCAAATAATAACTGCAATATAAAGATTTATGCATCAATTCAAACAAGATTTTTTGGTAGCGCAGGCATCCTGCCTGCTTCGCTTTGCAGGCTCGAAGCCTGCGCTACGTTGTCACGATCGCAACACCGCACCGCATTTCTCCTCCACTGCTGCAAGAATCCGCCTTTGCCATTCTTCCACCTCCTCATCGCGCAACGTGCGATCGGGCGCGCGAAAGATCAATGAATATGCCAAACTCTTTTTGCCTGCGGGCACTTGATTGCCGGTGTAAAGATCGAACAACTCGACGTTTTCCAAAAGCGCCCCGCCGGCGGATTGAATGGCGGAGGTCACCGTCTCTGCGGGCGTGGCAGTATCAAGCACAATTGCAAGATCGCGTTCCACGGCCGGATATTTGGGAATGGGTTGCAAAATTTTATCCCAATTGCTCAACGCGGCAAAATCGTCAATGTTCAATTCAAAAGCCATGACCGGTTCTTCGACTTCGAGCGCGTGTGCCATCTGCGGTTTGATTTGCCCGGCCCAGCCCAGCATTTTTTCGGCGATTGAAATTTCCCAACCGCTTTCCAGGAGATAATGCGCCGACAGAGGCTTGAAACTTGGCGCCGGCAACGACAATTTTTGCAACAAAGTTTCCACCGCGCCGCGAACGTCGTGCACGGTCAGTTTCGCTGCACTGCCGCGCCAACTGCGCAATTCCGTCGCGCCCACGGCCACCGCGCCGAGATGGCGTTCTTCCTGAAAAGGTCTGGCAGTCTCAATCTTTTGCCGGGCATTTTTCCAAAATGTCGAGCCGATTTCATACAGCCAAACGTCTTTATTCTTGCGATTAAGATTGTACGCCAAAGATTGCAGCAAGCTCACGGCCAGCGCGGGCCGCAGCGTCGATAATTCTTCATTTAGAGGATTGAGCAGCGGCAACGCTTGTGTGCCCGGCGCCAGAAACATTTCTGCTTGCTTCGCAGAAATGAGATCGAACGTGCTGGCTTCATCGTAACCCAGGCCCGTCATGACTTCGCGCATTTTTTCTAAAATTTCTTCTTCGCGATCTTCCGGGCTGTCAATGTTCACGCGCGAATAAAGCTGTTCGGGAATATGATCGAAGCCATAAACCCGGCCAATCTCTTCAATCACATCGATCTCGCGCAGCAAATCCGGCCGAAAAGTGGGAACGGTGACCTGCCATTCGGTTGGCTTTTTTGCGACTTTGCATTCCAAGCCGGAGAGAATTTTTTCCATGCGGAGGCTGGGAATTTTCATTCCCATAATGAGCACCGCGCGTTTGGGCCGCAAAGAAATTTTCTTCGGTTTGATGGGCTGCGGATAAACCTCGACCATGCCGCGCGTGATTTCCCCGCCGGCAGTTTGCTGCATCAATTGCGCGGCGCGATTCAACGCGAAGGGAATGCCATTGGGATCCGTGCCGCGCTCGAAACGCCGCGCCGCTTCCGAGGCCAGGCCGCAATGTTTCGCGGTGCGGCGCACGCCGCGCGGCTCGAAATAGGCGCATTCAATCGCCACGTGCTGCGTCGTTGCGCTCACCTCCGAATTCAAGCCGCCCATCACGCCGGCAAGTCCCACCGGCTTGACGCCATCGCAAATCAACAAATCGCTTGCGCGCAATTCGTGCTCGCGGCCATCGAGGGTTTGAAATTTTTCGCCCGGGTGCGCCAAACGCACGATGATTTCATTTTTTTCCAACTGCTCATAATCAAAAGCATGCAGCGGCTGGCCGGTTTCCATCATCACGTAATTGGAGACATCGACCAAATTGGAAAGGGCGCGAATGCCCACGGCGTGCAAACGCTTTTGCAGCCACAGCGGCGAAGGTTTGATCTCGACATTGCGCAACACACGCACGGCATATCGCGGGCAAGCCGCAACCGCTTCGATGCCGAGGCGCAACCATTTTTCAGCTTGGTCCGGGCTTTCTTGCAAACGAATTTTGGGAAGCTGCATGGGCGTCATCGTGAGCAAGGCCACTTCGCGCGCAATGCCGATAATGCCGAGTGCATCCGGGCGATTCGGCGTGACCGCAATATCGAACATCCAATCTTGTTCAACAATATTTCGCAGCGCTTGCCCCGGCTTGCTCTGATGATTCAACACCAAAATTGTATCTGCCTCATCGGAAAGATCAAGCTCCTTTTCGCTGCAAATCATGCCGAAAGAAGTGACGCCCAAAATCGGCTTAACTTCGATGCGCAAGCCACTCGGTAGCGTACTTCCGGGCGGAGCAACGGCGACCAGTTGGCCAGTCGCAACGTTCGGCGCGCCGCAAATGACTTGCACGCTTTCAGCGCCAATGTCCACGCGGCACAATTTGAGATGATCGGATTGGGGATGCGGCTGGCATTCCAGAACTTTGCCGACGACGATGCCTTGCCATGCCGGCACCGTGGAAGCGAAATCTTCCACTTCAAAGCCCAGCATGGGAAGCTGATCGACAATTTGTTCCGGCGCGAGCGGGGTATCGACGAAATCGCGCAGCCAGGTGTAGGTGAATTTCATGTTAGAATATTTTTAGGGTCATGTCATTTGGAGGAATCTTGTGAAGCACTGGCACTGTGGCAATTCTACCAGGATTCTTTCAGAATGACATGTATGAAAATTAATACTTGTTGATACTCGTTTCGACCGTCTTCGTTGGAATGCATTTCAGGTGCTCTTCATCCTTATTCAGAGGTGAATTTTCGAGCAACTAAAAACCCAGTGCCAGTGAGCACAAAGAGGTCGTCTCGCCTTTGTTCAACATATTTGCGCTTAGAGAGACTTCGTAAGGCTTCGAGATATGTTGCAGATACTCCCGGATCGCCTTCGTTCACAAAATTTTTACAACCCACTCTTATCCAGCTTCCTAACTGCTCATTTTTTAAAACCAAGAATTCTCCATCCTTTGCGGCGGTCATAAGCAGTTCTTTCTCTTGTTCGTCAAGATTCTTTTCTTCGCTCTTAAATTGTAAGAGTTGATTGTTTGAACCAATTATTATATTGCTGTCATTTATACTACCGTTTGTCTTGATCGACGAATTAGAATACTCGACATATTCTGCACGTTCTTTACTTTTCCTTTTAAAGCTTCTTATGACAAAAGAGACGATTGGAATCAGAATAGCGACTCCAATGCCGCTAAAAATCCAATCTATGTTCTTTTGAATCCAATCGAGCATAACTATTAACTATCCCTATCTCGTTCCGACGATCTCTATTGGAATGCATAACGCATTCGTTTGCGGCGCTGGCGCTGCGATCCCGCTTGACGATGCTACAAAAGTTTGAGAATCGTACACTTTGAAAAAAAGCACGTCGCGCAGCGTTCGTAGCACGAAAAATTAGACCTAAACAAGGTTCTTTTGCTCAAAATAGCCCATGCAATGGTTTTATTCTTCTTCAAGTTCGAGTATTTTGGGAATTACGGAAAGAAAAGCTCTTCCAATTTCAACGACCTCATCATAAATAAGATGTTCGAAGGTATTTGCTCTGTTTTTATCCATGGTACCATTGGAAAAAGCAAGTAAGGCTCCAAATATATCCTTCTTCTTCTCCAAGCTAATGTTCTTTCCTTGAATCAAATCGAGATATGCACCTGCCAATTTTTCCCAGTGTTCGATTTCTTCCATTGGATGAACATCACGTCTGAAACTGTCAATTGTTTCGTCGAGAGATATTGGCAAAATATCTCCAAAGGTTCGCTGAATAATTTTTGTTCGCACGAGGAAGTTGTCAGGTAAAGTCTCGTGGCGTATTGGGCCTAGCTCAATATTTTTTGGAGACGCAACGCTCGCCGTTGCCTCATTCTTTAATTTTTGCCAAACCCGAAGGCGTAAAAGATTCTTAAAAATGTCTGGTCGAACTATTTCGGTAATTTGCAGAGCAATCTCAATTATGCTTATTCGTGAAGAATCAAGGGCAAAGATGTCAGCCAGAGGCGGGCTGAAGCTTAGGACCTCGTCTCTAGAGATACCATGCCAGATGGGAATAATTACTTTGCCCTTGCCAATTGCCTTGCTAGTTAAGCCGCGGAGTTCGTATTCTGTCCACGGCTTATTTATGAAGACCTTACTTAACACTATCACACCGAACTTGGAAGTGGCCAAACCCTTGTCGATTGAGCGGGAGAGACTGTCTCCTACTTTTAATATTGCTGGAGCAAACCATACCTTTACACCAAGAGCAGTAAGCTTCGCCTTAAGCGGAGCAACCAATTGCTCTTTGTCTTCAGTTGCATATGATATAAAAACATCATATTCCATCTTGCATATATTCCAATAAGCGTTCTAACAGACACTCTGCTTCTATTATTGCAAGCAAGTGATCTGAATACAAATCAATTTATTCGCGGAGCGTCATTTAGGCATCACGAAACAAGAACATCGTTACGAGAATCTTAAAATAAGATTTATGCGAACCGCCGAGGAAAACGGAGGTCGTTATCATAAAACATGGCGCTGTTCCAGTGCGTAAAAAGATTCATCCTGACAGGGGAAAGATGATCTCAAACGAACTGCCGCAGAAAGCGCACGTCATTATCATAAAACATGCGAATGTCATCGATACCGAATCGGCGCATGGCCAAACGCTCGATGCCCATGCCCCAGGCGAAGCCGGTGTATTTTTCGGAATCGATGTTCAACCGTTCGAGCACCGCCGGGTTGACCATGCCGCAGCCCAGCAATTCGACCCAACGCTTTTTCGAAGGAAACCAAACGTCCAATTCCGCGCTAGGTTCAGTGAAAGGAAAATAACTCGGGCGAAAGCGCAATTTCAAATCGCGGCCGAGCAGCTTGTGCGCGAACGCGAACAGCGTGCCTTTCAAATCGGCCATACTCACGCCTTCATCCACCCACAGGCCTTCGACCTGATGAAACACTGGCGAGTGCGTGGCATCGGGCGCGTCTTTGCGAAACACGCGGCCGGGCGCAATGATGCGAATGGGCAAAGGCTGGGACTCGAGTGTGTGCACCTGCACCGGTGAAGTGTGCGTGCGCAGCAAATAAGTCTCGCCGTTTTGCCCGGCAGAATGAGAAATATAAAGCGTATCTTGCAGATCGCGGCTGGGATGATCGGCAGGAAAATTCAGCGCTTCGAAGTTATAAAAATCGGTTTCAATGAGAGGGCCGCGCGCCACGGTGAATCCCATGCCCACGAAAATCTTTTTGATTTCGTCCAATACCTGCAACATGGGATGGCGCACACCCAGGCGCCGACGAATGCCGGGCAGCGTCAAATCGACTTTAGGCGCACGCGTGAGGGCGCCGCCCAAGCTTTCGGATTTCGCTGCCAGCGTCGTTTCTATCGCTTTGCGCAAATCATTCAACCGCTGCCCCACTGCGGGGCGGTGCGCGGGCTCGAGCTCGCCGAGCTTCTTGAAATAATGCTGAACTTCGCCTTTGCGCGCGAGGAATTGGATGCGTGCCGCCTCCAAATCCTGCGCGGTTTTGACGGTTTGAAACTGCGCTTCGAAACGATGTTGCAGATCATCCAGCTCGTTTAGGAGGGATTCCACTGCGGCACTCACTTGACTTGCGCGAGTTGAACGAGATTACCGAAGGCTTGAGGGTCGCGTGCGGCGAGATCCGCCAGAACCTTGCGATCGAGATCGACGTTCTTTTTCTTGAGGCCGGACATGAAGGAGGAATATGTCATGCCCGCGGCGCGCACGGCGGCGTTGATGCGCACGATCCACAAACGGCGAATGCTGCGGCGGCGATTGCGGCGGTCGCGATACGCATAAGTCAAACCTTTTTCATACGTTTCGCGCGCGCTGCGCAACAACCGGCTCTTGCCGCCCCAACTGCCTTTGGTTTTGTTGATGAGCTTTCTCCGCCGGCGATGCGAAGCTACGGAATATTTGGAACGAGGCATATGATGGCAACCTTTCTTTTGCTTTCAAATATTTCATTCCATGAAGTGTCATTCAGAAGGAATCCTGTGACGCACGAGCACAGTGCTCAATTCTACTTGGATTCTTTTCGCATGACCTCACAAAGCGTGTTTTTAAATTAATCATCCACAAATTGTATTCGTGGAGCACAAATGAATGGCGAATTAAATTCCCATTCAAACCGGTGTTCGGGAGTGCAACTCCCGAACGAGAACGAGAAAAAATTCGAATTACTTCGATCCCAGCATGCGCTTGACCGCCGGCGTATCTGCCGGGCTGACCAAAGCGCTGCCGCGCAAACGGCGCTTTCTTTTTTGATCTTTGCTGGTGAGAATGTGACGATGGCCGCTGCGGCGGCGTTTGACTTTGCCCGTGGCGGTGAGCTTGAAACGCTTCTGTGCGCCGCGCTTGGATTTCAATTTCGGCATGACAACCTTTCTATTTCTTGATAAAGTACACAACCAAATTTCTGCCTTCCATCAGCGGATCGCGCTCCGGCTTGGCGACGTCCGCGAGCATCTCGATGAGCCGCGTCACTACCGCTCTTCCAAATTCTTGATGCACCATCTCGCGGCCGCGGAAGGTGACCGTAGCCTTCACCTTGTCGCCGTCTTTTAAAAATTCACGCATGTGCTTGGCCTTGAAATCGAAGTCATGTTCCTCGATCTTGGGCCGGAAGCGCACTTCCTTGACCTGGATCGTGGCCGACTTTTTTTTGCTGGTCTTTTCCTTTTTGCTGAGCTCATATTTGTATTTGCCAAAGTCCATGATCCGGCATACGGGCGGGTCGGCCGTCGGCGCCACTTCGACCAAATCGAGCGCGGCGGCTTCCGCTTTGGCGAGCGCTTCGGAAACCGACACAATTCCCACTTGCTCGCCGTCAGCCCCAACCAATCGCACTTTCGGAACGCGAATTTGCGCGTTGATGCGAATGAATTTCTTCTGAGACGCCGCTCCGGTTCTTCTTGATGAACTGGGTTTTTGCAGGAAAAATCCTTTCTGTAACCTTCCCGCCTTCGCGGGAATTTATGAACTGCCAATCACCGCTTCGTGAAAGGCAAAATAATTTCGGACAAAACCACTGATCTGGGGTAAAATGATCTTGCCCAAAATCATTTTGCTTGAGGTTTATTTTGAATTATGAAATCTGTTTGCCGGCAATTTCTTCATGCAATTTCTGCGTCAGCGCCGCGAGCGGCATCGCGCCCAAGTCGCCGGCTTTGCGCTTGCGCACCGCCACGAGCTGTTGCTCGGCCTCTTTCGCGCCGACGATGACCATATACGGCGCCTTGTGCATTTCAGCATCGCGAATTTTGTAATTGATTTTTTCCTGGCGCTCGTCGAGATGGCTGCGAATGCCTTCGCGCTGCAAGTGCTGATCCACGGCCCGCGCATATTCCAATTGTGCATCCGTGATCGACATAACCACGGTTTGCACCGGCGCGAGCCAGAGCGGAAAAGCGCCGGCATAATGCTCGATTAAAATGCCGATGAATCTTTCCAACGAGCCGAACGGCGCGCGATGAATCACCACCGGGCGATGCTTTTTGTTGTCGCTGCCCACGTATTCGAGATTGAAGCGCTCGGGCATGACGTAATCGATTTGCACCGTGCCAAGCTGCCAGGTTCTGCCCAGCGCATCGCGAATCAAGAAATCGATTTTCGGGCCATAAAATGCGGCTTCGCCGGGCATAATTTTATAATTCAGCTTGCGCTCATCAGCCGCTGCTTTCAAATCCGCCTGCGAACGCTCCCACATTTCATCGTTGCCGCCGTACTTTTCTTTTTTCCCGGGATCGCGAAACGACAAATGCGTTTGAAATTCTTGAAAACCCAGCGTGCTGAACACGTGTTGAATCAGATCGATGACGCTGCACACTTCTTCACGCAATTGATCATCGCGCACGAACATGTGCGCATCATCCACCGTGAAGCTGCGCACGCGCACCAAGCCGTTGAGCTCGCCCGATTGCTCGTAGCGATACACCGTGCCGAACTCCGCCAGGCGAATGGGCAAATCGCGATAGCTGTGCGGCCGCGAAGCATAAATTTGAAAATGATGCGGGCAGTTCATCGGCTTCAGCAAATATTCTTCTTCATCGATTTTGATGGGCGTAAACTGGCTGTCTTTGTAATACGGATAATGCCCGCTGGTTTTGTACAAATTCAAATTTGCAATGTGCGGCGTCACCACCGGCAAATAGCCGCGCTTGTGCTGCTCATCGCGCAAAAAGTTCTCGAGCTGCTCGCGGATGATCGTGCCCTTGGGCAGCCACAATGCCAAGCCGCTGCCCACGTTCGGCGTGATCAAAAACAGATCAAGCTCCTGGCCGAGCTTGCGGTGATCGCGCTTCCTGGCTTCTTCCAGCAAGTGCAAATGCTGCTTCAGCATTTCTTCTTTGGGAAATGAAATGCCGTAAATGCGCTGCAGCATTTTGTTTTTCTCATTGCCGCGCCAATATGCGCCCGCAATGTTCAGCAGCTTGAAATGCTTGACGTAGCCGGTCGAAGGCAAATGCGGCCCGCGGCACAAATCCACAAAATCACCTTCGCGATACACGCTGGGATGATCGTCTTTGAGATCGCGCAGCAATTCCAGCTTGTAACTATCCTGCCTTTTTTCAAAGAGCGCAACCGCTTCAGCCTTGTTCAATTCTTCACGACAGAAAGGCTGATCGGCCTTGATGACCTCGCGCATCTTTTCTTCAATGCGCGCTAGCTCCTCCGGCGTCAGCTTGGTTTCAACGTCAATATCATAATAAAAGCCGTTTTCAATCGACGGCCCCACGCCGAACTGCGCTTCGGGATAGAGTGCTTTAATGGCATGCGCCATGATGTGCGAGGTCGAATGCCAATAGACTTCTTTGCCTTGCGCCTCGTCCCACGACAACAACTGCAATTTGCCGCTTTGCCGCAACGGCCGGTTCAAGTCAACCAGCTTGTCATCAAACTTCGCGACCAGGGTTTTGGCGAGCAAAGATTTGCTGATCTCCGCCGCAATCTCCTTCGACGTGATGCCGGCGGCATATTCTTTCGAGCCTCCGTCCGGAAACTCAATTTTTATCGATTCATTCATAACAACCGAAAAATATTTTGGTTTTTTGGATCAATGGATTGTTCGACCGCCGGGATTATTGCAAAATTCGCCTCGCTCCAATTATCCATCAATCAATCATCCAGAAATCCTTCAATCCATTTTCGCGGTGGGCAGTACAGGATTTGAACCTGCGACCTCTTGCATGTCAAGCAAGCGCTCTAACCAACTGAGCTAACCGCCCTAGGATATAAACAGCAAAAAGAAAAAAGAAAAGAACAAAAAGACTCTGAGAAAATGTGAAGATCCTACTGATTACTTGCGAAGTAATTTCGACTGTGTGCGCGCCTTTGAAGTGCTGGACAAGAGTAGCGCTATTTGCTCGATGAATCTCCACCGAATAACCCTCATGCAAAGGCTTATAAAATTTGCCGCGCACAGCGCCACGAAAATCATATTCGGCGCGCAGCTCATTTTTTTTGAAGCAGTTTTAGAAATCGCCTTCTTCATATCGCCTTCGTTCGATCGAAGTCACTTTGCAACAACAAAAAAAGCGCGACGCTGAAAACCGGTCACGCTTTTTAAAAGGCGAAAGCAGCCGCATCGATTCGTCGTTTCAAACTCTCCTTTTATATTCGAAAAACTGCCAAAAGTAATGGTGAAATGCCTAAAAGTCAACCGTTTTTTAAGGAGTTTAGTAATCCCTCAGTGACCTAACCATCGTCCATAAATACTTCACTGGACACCGCGCGTTCCGGGTTTGGTGGTGAGGGTAGGCTCGTCGCAATCTTCCACATCGCCGTTAGATCCTCAAGGCGTTGGAG
>Ga0247727_10001457_pt1 | contig 56243 bp, 47 predicted proteins | sample WisWelCaveWW1625_FD_202498 | JGI IMG/M metagenome (GOLD analysis project Ga0247727, IMG submission 202498) | Biofilm microbial communities from Wishing Well Cave, Virginia, United States - WW16-25 | ecosystem: Environmental > Aquatic > Deep subsurface > Groundwater > Cave microbial mat | place... | reverse complement strand
GGCATCCCGGTCATCGTTGTAACGGCGAAGGCGCAAAGCATAGATCGAGTCCTGGGTTTGCACATCGCAAAAGTGGACGATTACATCGCCAAACCATTCAGCCCGCAGGACCTGATGAACAGCGTCGAAAAAGTCCTCAAAGCCAGAGAATAACGAGGCGATCCAACTCAAAAGGACGCCTCGTTTTCAATTAACTCCATGCCGAAACAAATCCACGTATTCAATAAGAGCAGGATGATCGAGAGTCTGCCGCGGATTCAGTATTGCGACACGTTTCTGACTCAATTGCGCGGACTCACCTTCCGCCCCCGCCTCTCGCGTGACGAGGGCTTGCTCCTCGTTGGGACGCGTGATTCACGCCTCGACTCTTCCATCCACATGCTGTTCGTTTCATTCGATTTGACTGTCGTATGGATCAACGCTCAGATGACAGTGTCAGACAAGGTACTTGCCAAACCATGGCGACCCGCTTATTTTTCAAAACACCCGGCAAAATATGTGTTGGAAATTCATCCTGACAGATGGGGTGACTTCGATATTGGCGATATGGTGGAATTCAAGGATGCGTAAGTTTATTTCTCTCTTCCTCTACCGTACAAATGTCTTTGCGAGGGCGTTTTTCCCGAAGCAATCTCATGATTTACGGGATATTTCAACTCAACAGGAGATTGCCACGCCGCCAAAGAGCAAGAGCGGCGGCTCGCAACGACATCTATATACGCGATGTATGGTAGAGAGTTCACTCCTTCTTCTTTTGGTAGTTGTTTCAACATTCGCTTCCCAACCCGCCCGGGCGCAAGCAGGAGGACCTGTGTACATTGTCCAGCCTGGGGATACGCTTTCATTTATCGCATCGCGATTCAACGTAACGCTCGAAGAGGTTCTCGCGGCAAATCCCGCAATTGATCCCAACTTTTTATCTGCGGGACAGCAGATCGTCATCCCCGGGCTGGAGGGGATCACTGGCATTCTTGAAACTGAAATCATCCCATTCGGCGACTCGCTTCGTAGTTTAAGCAGAAGAACCCAGGTCTCAGATGAGCAGTTGAAGAAATTGAACCGTCTCGTCAGCCCGACTGAACTTTATGTTGGCATCAGTTTAATCGTCCCTGTGCAGGAGGGGCAAAATATACTGAGCGCGCGTCTATCTGCCTCTGTCGGGGAATCGTTGTTCGAACTTGCGATCAAACAAGGAATTAATCCGTGGACTCTTGCCTCGGTGAATAAACTGGGCGGCACATGGAATGCGATCCCCGGCGATGTGTTGTACTCCCCCACGGCTGGAAACGAGGGAGGCGCCGCCACTGGTTTGCCCTCTGCATTTTTGAGCGCAAGTATTTCGCCGTTGCCGATGATTCAGGGAAGCACGGAGGTCATTCGAGTAAAAACACAGGGGAATGTTCCAGTATCAGGTATGCTGGTTGATAACGCTCTCCACTTTTTCGCGGCAAACGATGAGCAGGTTGCATTGCAGGGAATCCATGCGTTGTTGGAGCCGGGAGTGTATCCGTTGCGCGTGGAGGCAATTCTTTCAGACGGGAGCAAACAGTCATTTGAGCAAATGGCGCTTGTTACTTCAGGGAATTATTTGAGCGAGGAGATTTACGTCGAGCCTGAGACGATTGACCCGGCAGTATCGGAACTTGAAAATCAAACCGTGTTTTCTGTTGCCAATCCTTCCAACCCCATGAAGATTTGGAATGATGTATTCTCTTCACCTGCCATTTTCCCCGATGAGTTTACTTCCTTCTTTGGAACACGCCGTACCTATCACGGCATCGGCACCGACTTAACAATTCAAGGTTTTCACACTGGTTTGGATTTCTCAGGCGGCGAGGGTCTGCAAATATTTGCGCCCGCGCCGGGCAGGGTTGTGTTCGCCGCGCCGCTCACTGTACGAGGCAACGCAACCATCATTGATCACGGATGGGGCGTGTATAGCGGCTTCTGGCATCAATCGGAAATTTTAGTCAATGTGGGTGATACGGTGGAGCAAGGTCAGGTGATCGGCTTGGTGGGAGGGACGGGTCGGGTCACGGGCGCGCATTTGCACTGGGAGTTATGGGTGAACGGCGTCCAGGTGAATCCGCTTGATTGGCTGGATCAGGCTTACCCTTAAGAGAGAGTGAAGCGTTGCACTTCATCCCTGTTTATGCTACACTCAAATCAATCCGGAGGTCTTCGTGGCTACTGCAACAATTGTCAATTTTTTGAAACAGGGTGATATTTTCTATCAATTCACGCCCACGCAATTGGAATTGGTCGCCAACCTTTGCCAGGAAGCAACATTTCAAAAAGACGATTTGATCTTCAAGGAAAACAGCAGCAGCAAGGAGTTGTACGTCATCGTGCAGGGTGAGGTGGATATTTTTGTTGACCCCTCCCTGGTGAGTTCTGTTGACACGAGCAGTGAAAACAAAATCATTGCCACACTTCGGCGCGGTCAATCGTTTGGAGAGGTGGCGCTGGTGGACGAAGGGTTGCGGTCTGCCTCAGCTTGCGCCTCACAAAACGACACACGCCTGTTGATCATCCCGCGTGATAAACTCATCATGCTCTGCGATACATACCCGCAACTCGGATATCGTTTGATGTACAATCTCGCCGCAGACCTGGCGATGAAAATCCGCAACACGGATTTGCGTATTCGTGAGCAGTTGTTGTACAAACCGCAGAGTAAGAAATAAGAAGTTGTCTGAGCCGCGCTCTTGACCCAAGAACATATTTGTTTTACCATATGCGGCACTCTGTAAACAAAGGCTGAACATATTCACTTGAAGGAGGTGATGCCGACTACGAAGAGCGTTGTCCGCCTGGTTGTCGTATCCACCATAAGGATACTATTTTCATCTAACAAATTTTCGGAGGAGTAAGAAAAATGAAACGCTTATATGTAATACTTTCGCTGTTGGTCCTCGCCAGCCTCGCTCTCGCGGCTTGTGGTCCTACCGCAACGGAAGCCCCTGCTACTGATGCTCCCGCTACAGCAGCCCCAACCGAAGCGCCGACCGAACCGCCTGCGATGTACGAATGTACAGACGCCCTCGGCTGTGTGAAAGTTGCCCCCGGTGAGCCGATCCACTTTGCGTGGATTCAGGCTGTTTCCGGCGCAGTAGCCGCTCTCGGTCAGACCAACGTTAACGGTGGTCAAATCGCCATTGACGACAAAGGTGGCGAATTGCTCGGTCACCCGATCCAGTTCGACGGTGAAGACTCCCTGTGTAACGCTGAAGGTGGTCAAGCCGCCGGCACGAAGATCGCCGCCGATCCCACCGTCGTTGCCATCCTCGGTACAACCTGTTCCAGCGAAGCGCGCGCCGCATCCCCGCTGGTTTCCGGCGCTGGCATGATTATGATGTCGTCTTCAAACACGAACCCTGACCTGACCAACCCCGATCACGCCGATTTCCACGCTGGTTACTTCCGCACCGCCCACAACGACTTGTTCCAGGGTCGCGTTGCGGCGGAATTTGCGTACAACGAACTTGGCTTGCGCACTGCCGCGACTGTTCATGATGGTTCCCCCTATGCTTTGTCCCTGCAAGAGGTATTTGCCGAGGTGTTCACTGAACTCGGCGGCACCATCACCACTCAGGAAGCTGTGAACGTCGGCGATACCGACTTCAAGCCTGTATTGACCACAATCGCTTCCGGCGCTCCCGAGATCATTTACTTCCCGATCTTCGAACCCGAAGGCAACCTGATGGCTTCCCAGAAATGCGAAGTTTCGGGCTTGGAAGATGTTGCGATCATGGGCGCTGACGGTTTGTTCACTTCCGGCTTCGCTGGAACTGCTGGCTCCTGCGCCGTTGGTATGTACATGTCCAGCCCGTACGTTGCTGGTGACGCGATGGCGGATTTCCTCGCCAAGTACAACGCCGCTTTCGGTGAAGGTCCTGCCTCTGGTTTCGCTCCCCATTCGTATGACGCGATGAACATCTTCTTCGCGGCGGTTGAAGCGGTTGCTGTTGTCGAAGCCGATGGAACCGTTTACATCCCCCGCCAGGCTCTCCGCGATGCGGTGTATGGAACAACCGGTTTTGCTGGTTTGACTGGCAGTCTGGCTTGCGATGCAAATGGCGACTGCGCCACTGGTGAAGCCCTGGCTGTGTATCAGATCTCCCAGGCTATGGTTGACGGCACCGAGGACCTCGTTGCCTCCATACCAATCTGGCAGCCATAAGATTCACCAAACAAGAAGTGTAAGTTAAGTAATAATGAGCCGGACCGTTTTAACGTGTCCGGCTCATTGTCTAATATGCTGAAGATGCGTTTCTTCTAAAAAATCTGTCGAATGTTAAAGTTAAGAATTTTGATTTTTATTTTTGTTCTCGTTATTTCGGGCTGCAGGCTGATCGCGCCAAATGCAGGAACCATCCGCATAGCAGACGAGGACGGCATGGAGATGGTATTTGTCCCTGCCGGATACTTCGAGATGGGGAGCGCTGATGACGATCCACGCGCAGATGAGGATGAAAAGCCGCTCCACAGAGTTTATCTCGATGCGTATTGGATGGACCGAACCGAAGTAACCAACGCAATGTATCAACGATGTATTTCGGCGGGTATTTGTACATCTCCTGCTCAGTCAAAATTTTATTCAATCCCTGAGTACGTCAAGCATCCCATCATTGGAGTCAGTTGGGATCAGGCAAAGGCTTATTGCGGATGGGCAAACCGAAGGCTGCCGTCTGAAGCGGAATGGGAGAAAGCGGCTCGGGGCACAGATGGAAGAGTTTATCCGTGGGGAAATGCGCCTCCTGCAAATGAACTTGTAAATTTTGATCAGTTTGTGAATGAAACGTCTCATGTTGGAATGTATCCAAAAGGCGCAAGCCCATATGGCGCGCTGGAAATGGCAGGTAATGCGTGGGAATGGGTTGCAGATGGATATTCACTGGATTATTATTTCATCTCACCGCAAGAAAACCCTGTCAGTGAGTCGCCAGTGAATCGCCGCGTCCTCAGAGGCGGGAATTGGGATAGCAATGCAGAGGGAGTCCGAGCCGCGAATCGCTTTTGGGCATTTCCGGGAAGGAACGACACGGATGGCTTTCGATGCGCCAAATCTGACTAGAATGTAATATAATTGCGCATCAATTGGCAAAAGGAACATCACATCCTACGTCTTGGAGTCCTATTATGAGGCAAAGATTTTTAAATCGAATTAATTTCACGGACGTCACCCTGGCGATTATCGGCGCGGCGCTTGTGAGCTTGATCATTGTCGGGTCGTTCAAAACTCTCGCAGAGGGCAATTACACAACGAGGCAATGGCTTGATTTTGTGGTGTTTGGAATTGCGCAGGGAAGTATCTATGCCTTGATCGCATTGGGGTATACACTGGTATATGGAATCCTGCGGATGATCAATTTTGCGCACAGCGAAGTATTCATGAGCGGCGCTTTTACAGCCTACTTCGCGGCTGATGCCATGGCAAAAGCGGGTTTTCTGAGGGAAAACACCTTTGTAGCAATACTCATTTTATTTGCGATCGCCATGGCCACATCTGTCCTGATCGGCGTGCTGGTCGAACGGATCGCCTATCGTCCGTTGCGGCGCGCTCCAAGATTGGTGCCCCTCATCACTGCGATTGGGGCGTCTTTTTTCCTCCAATATACTTTCAAGGGTTTGTATGGCGATCAATTCAAGGCGTATCCTGAGATCGCGGCGCTCAAGGGAAATTACGCCTGGGGCGACCTGAACATCACAAAGATTCAGATTGTTGTGATCGTATCAGCGGCTTTGCTAATGCTAGGTCTTTACTTGTACGTTCAGTATACGAAAGCCGGCAAAGCAATGCGCGCCGTCTCGGAAGATAAAGACGTAGCCGCACTCATGGGAATTGATGTGGACGCAATCATCGTCCGCACCTTTGTGATCGGAGCGGCACTCGCAGGCGCGGCAGGAATCTTGTATGCAATAACATTCCGTCAGGTGAATTTTTTCATGGGCTTCGTTCCCGGGATCAAAGCCTTTACCGCCGCTGTGCTGGGGGGGATTGGCAACATCCCGGGCGCGATGGTGGGAGGGTTATTCCTCGGACTCTTTGAATCAGTTGGTCCTATTCTCTTCCTCGACGGCTTAGATGTTCCGGCGCCCTATCAATTAAAGGATGTGATCGCATTCACCCTGCTTGTTCTTGTATTGCTCTTCCGTCCCAGCGGCATCCTGGGCGAGCGACTCGCACAAAAGAAGGCATAATTCTGAATACGTCGAAGGCAGGCTAAACTATGGAAAACGAATCAAACAAAAACTGGTGGTTGAAGGCGATCCAAACCGGCTTGATCGGTGGAGTCGTAGCGGTATTAGTATCCTTGATCGGCATGGTTGAATCCTTTCACGAAAGAGACATCATTGCCGGGCAAATCACAATGGGAGAAACACTGCTTCTTTTAATTGTAGTTACGGTTAGTTATTTTTCCTCCCGCGGCGCCGAAGATACGCCCCTTTCAAAAAGATTGACGGGCGGCGCGTTGACCGGCCTGGTAACAGGCGGTCTCGTAGCCGGGCTTGTCTTGCTGGGTAAAGTGGTTAATTTGCGCAAGGTTTTGGTCAACGCTTCTCCAAACCTATACAAGATCCTCACGTTTGAGAATGAGAATACAACGACGGCAGTGATGGTTCTGTTGGTTGCAGGTGTAGCGATCGGATTACTCACAGCCCTGGTTCATGTCATTCCTTTGATTTTGAGACGCGCTGCAATTTCTGGCTTAACTATAGCCGCGTTGATCGCTCTGTTACAGGATTTGCTCCGAATAACCCTAACCCCCTTCCCAAAAATAACGGAGGCAATTGCCTGGATGTTTGGCTCAAGAGGTGAAGAAGGGCTATCGGTCAGTGGTGCGATTACAGTCTTCCTGATCGTGACCATACTTAATTATCTTTCTTCCACACGAGGGGATTCGATACGAATACGCGTGCGCGCCCTGCCGACCCGCGCTCAACAAGGACTTCGCTGGACGAGTTGGCTTCTACTCCTCGCATTTTTATTGATCTGGCCGTGGATAGCAGGTTCCTATCTAAGCGAAGTTACAAATAGTGTGGGAATATTTATTCTGATGGGCCTGGGTTTAAATATCGTCGTCGGGTATGCCGGTCTGCTCGATCTGGGGTATGTGGCATTCTACGCTCTCGGCGCATATACGATGGCAGTACTAACCACAACTGGCGGCGAAATCACCGCCAACTTTCATTGGACCTTCTGGCAGGCTCTTCCCTTCGCGATCTTTGCGGCTGTCTTGGCAGGTGTGCTATTAGGCATCCCTGTACTCAAGATCCGAGGAGATTATCTAGCCATCATAACTTTGGGGTTCGGCGAAATTATCCGCATTATGTTCCTTTCAGATTTCCTCAAACCATATTTGGGCGGGTCATTTGGAATTGTTTTGATCGCTTCGCCCACCATTGGCAGTTTCGTGTTAAATACTCCACAGACGCTTTATTATGTGATTTTGGCAGGCTGCATGCTGGCACTCTTCGTTGCCTATCGGTTGCGCGACTCGCGCATCGGTCGTGCCTGGAAGGCCATCCGCGAAGATGAAGATGTGGCGCAGGCAATGGGAATTAATCTGACTACTACAAAATTACTGGCTTTCGCAACCGGCGCAGCCTTCGGTGGGTTGGGCGGTGCAATTTTTGCATCCAAATTATCCACGGTTTACCCGCATAGTTTTGTTTTGTTGGTCTCCATTAATGTGCTTGCCCTTATCATTGTGGGCGGTATGGGTAGTCTTCCAGGAGTGATCGCCGGCGCCTTGTTGGTATTTGGTCTTCCCGAACTTCTGCGTGAATTTTCCGAATTCCGCCTGCTTATCTACGGAGCCCTCTTAATAGTAATGATGATCAGCAAGCCCGAAGGATTCCTGCCCGAAGCGGTTCACAAACGGGAATTACATGTTGAAGATAATGCCGGCGAGACCGCTGGCGCTTAAACGTTAACCACTACGAGGATATTATTTATGTCCAACATTCTCACAGCGCAAAATGTAACAAAGAGGTTTGGCGGTCTCACAGCTGTCAGCACGCTACATATCGAGATCCCGGAAAAATCAATTTACAGTGTAATTGGTCCAAATGGAGCGGGCAAAACAACCTTCTTCAACTGCATCACCGGTTTTTATAAACCCGAAGAAGGAGAGATAGTTTTCGATAACCGATCCATTCTTGGGCTTACCTCCGACCAGATCAGCCAGCGCGGCATCTCGCGGACGTATCAAAACATCCGCCTGTTCTCCAACCTGACCGCGATAGAAAATATCCTCGTTGGTCAACATGCCCTTCTCAAAGCCACATTGTTTGGTCCCATTTTTGGGACACGCGCCACAAAACGCGAAGAAGCAATGGCTCTCGAGGAATCGAGACGCCTTCTAAATTTTGTAGGGCTGGCAGGCAAGGGAGACCTCCTTGCACGGAACCTGCCCTATGGAGATCAAAGACGTTTGGAAATCGCGCGGGCATTAGCGAGCAAACCTAGGATGCTTTTACTGGACGAACCCACCGCGGGTATGAATCCAAATGAAACTGAAGACATGACCAGGTTCATCCGCCGTTTACGCGACGAACTTGGGATCACGATCCTGCTGATCGAGCATGATATGCGCGTGGTCATGGGAATCTCGGAAAAAATAACCGTGTTGGATTACGGCGAAAAGATTGCGGAAGGAACACCCAAGGATATTCAAGGCAACGAGCGCGTCATCGAAGCCTATCTGGGCCGCGGCAGCGCCGCACAGATCACTGCCTAAACCTGGAGGAGACATTGCCATGCCAATGCTTGAACTTGAAAACATACATACCTATTACGGAAACATCCACGCGCTGAAAGGGATTTCGCTCACAGTAGATCAAGGTGAGATCGTCACATTGATCGGCGCCAACGGCGCGGGGAAATCAACCACCCTTCGCACGATCACCGGCTTGCTGAGACCTCGCAATGGAACAGTCAAACTTAATGGTGAAGACCTGGGGAACCACAAGGCGCATGACATCGTTTACAAGGGCATCGCCATGGTGCCAGAGGGGCGCGGAATTTTTGCCCGCCTCACCGTCACTGAAAATTTGGATATGGGCGCGTACAGCCGTACATCCAAAGCCGAATATGAAAAGGACGTGGAACGGATCTTCGCCTTGTTCCCCCGCTTGAAAGAACGACGCAATCAGGTGGCTGGCACGCTCTCAGGCGGCGAACAACAAATGCTTGCAACTGGGCGCGCGCTCATGGCACATCCAACCATCCTCCTCATGGACGAACCATCCATGGGACTTGCGCCTGTGCTTGTTGAATTGATCTTTTCAACCATCCAACAAATTAATAAAGAGGGCGTCACGGTCCTGCTCGTTGAACAAAATGCTTTGATGGCTCTCTCGGTTGCCAACCGCGGATATGTTCTTCAATCAGGCACAATTGTGTTGCAAGATACGGCCGTGAACCTCAAAAAGGATCCCACGGTTCAAAAGGCATACCTGGGAATGGAATAAGCGAAAATGGATTGAAAAAGCGCAGAGGAGAATTCATGCCTCTGCGCTTTTTGATACCACAACAAATATGTCGTTGCGAGATGGCGATCTTCCGTCGAAGCAATCTCCTGTTGAAATTAGGAGTAACCATGCTCATCCTCAATGCAAACGAAGTTCGACAATCATTACCGATGAAAGAAGCGATTGCCGCCATGAAGGACGCATACGCTTCTCTTTCGGACGGGACGGCTGTCGCGCCGCTTCGGACGCGTATCCCCATCCCAAGCCGCAACGCGATCAGCCTCTTCATGCCCGCCTATATGAAATCAGACTCAGCTGAAGCGCTCGCAGTGAAAGTCGTTTCGCTGTATCCATCCAACCCCGCGCGCGGACTCGCCTACATCCAAGCCGCGGTGCTGGTCTTGGATTCAGAAACAGGACGAGCCTTAGCTTTACTGGAAGGAAGCACGCTCACCGCAATCCGCACCGGCGCAGGGAGCGGCGCGGCAATTGACCTGCTCGCGCGAAAGGATAGCAAGGTTGCCGCGATCTTCGGCGCGGGTCCACAAGGGAAGACTCAACTCTCAGCCGCGTGCTCTGCGAGAAATATCGAAACGGTTTACATCTATAATCCCGCTCGCATCACTCCCCCTTTGGGTAGCGAGCGGGATAACCCAACAATGACAAAAGCCGAAGCCTTCGCAAAAGAGATGGCAGGACTCGATTCGATTCCAAAAGACATTCGAGTTGCAAAGACTCCCAAAGAAGCAATCGAATATGCCGATATTATCTGCACAGCCACAGGTTCGACAACGCCAGTCTTTGAGGATAAAGATGTAAAATCAGGCACACACATCTCTGCCATCGGCGCGTACACGCCTGAGATGCAGGAACTCCCCATCGAAACCGTAGTCCGCTCCCGCATCGTCGTGGACTCGCGAGCCACCGTTATGGATGAAGCAGGCGACATCGTCAAAGCGATGAAGGCAGGTTTAATTACCGAAGCTAATATCCACGCCGAACTCGGAGAAATCGTTTTAGGCAGAAAAACTGGCAGGCAGTCGGAGGATGAGATCACCTTCTTCAAATCAGTCGGCAACGCCGTGCAGGACGCTGTCGCCGCGCAACTGGCGCTAAAGAATGCAATAAAAATGAAACTTGGAACGGAAGTGGATTTTTAATTTTATGCTCCCGCCGCCGTCCCCGGCGGCGAGGACGCCGCCTCGAGCATCATAATGCCCTCAGCAGAGATCATCACCATCGGAACAGAAATCCTCCTCGGCGAAATCGTGGATACCAATACACGATACATCGCGCGCGTCCTGCGCGGCATGGGCGTGGATTTGTATCGAACGATCACGATTGGAGATAACGTCGAGCGCATCGCGGAGGCAATCCGCAACTCGATGAAGCGCGCGGAAATTGTCATCACCACCGGGGGGCTTGGTCCCACCGTGGATGACCCCACACGCGAAGCCGTTGCGCGCGCGGCAGGTGCTGAACTTGAATTCCGCGACGACCTCTGGGAACAAGTCGTCGCCACCATTGCGCGCTACGGGCGTAAACCATCCGAAAATCAAAAGCAACAAGCGTATGTGCCCAAAGGCGCGCTCGCGATAAATAACCCGGTTGGAACTGCGCCATGCTTTATTGTGGAAGCGCCCGTTCATGCCGCAGTTGAACTGCGGCATGAACAAAGTATTGTCATCTCCCTGCCCGGCGTTCCAAACGAAATGGAATACATCCTGCACGAATCGATCATCCCCTATTTGCAAAAACGATTCGATCTCAATGAGATCATTAAAATAAAGGTTTTGCACTGCTCGGGTCTCGGCGAGGGAATGATTGACGAAAAGATCACCGACCTTGAAAAGTTAAGCAACCCCACGGTTGGGCTTGCCACGCACACCGGCGTGGTGGATATTCGCATTGCGGCAAAAGCGAAAAACGAATCCGAAGCGGACGAGATGATCGCAAAAATCGAATCGCAAATCCATGAACGGCTTGGGAACGCGGTCTTCGGAGCGGATGAGGATCAATTGGAGGATGCGGCGCTTAACGCTGTGGCAAGCCGTGGCTGGAGTCTGATCGGGATCGAATCTGGATTGAACGGATCCCTCGCGCGAAAAATCCCGCACACCACGTCAGTCTCCACGCAAAGCGTCCAATCATCCAGTCTCCTGGATGCATTGCGTTTAGCCCGCGCCGAATCCAAATCAGATGTTGCATTGGGCGTGATCGTCAATCACGAAGAACGTTCCGCAGACATGGCGCTCATCACACCGAATGGCGAAAAGACCCATCGCATCACGTATGGCGGACCGCCGCGCAGTTTACCTGAATGGTCTGTGAATCTTGCGTTGGATTGGTTGAGGCGCCGCGCGATGGACCCGAAGGGCGATTGATGCCGCGCCGCAGAACATCGAACACCTGGGTGTATGTGATTTGGGGAGTGAACGGGTTTGCGATTCTTTGTTTGCTGGTTGCCGCCGCTTTTTATTTTTCAAATTTATCAGCATCTGCCGCAAACGGAATTGTTGAAACGCCGCAATTTGAGGCAACAAAAAAACTCGCGCCCACAAGTTATTTTTTACCGACACTCACACCGAATCCTTTTTACACGCCGCCTGTATTTGAAACATCAACGCCTTTCCTTCTCGAGAACGGACCGCGCCCGACGATCATCGGATATTCATTGGGAGGCAAGCCGATTGAAGCATACACGTTCGGCGTGGGCGAAAGGAAGTATTTGATCGTGGCTGGCATTCATGGCGGGAGCGAATGGAACACCGTTGCGCTCGCCAATGAATTGATCACACACATCAACAATCACCCGGAAGCGATACCCAGCGACGCGACGTTGTACATCATCCGCAACATGAACCCGGACGGCGAAGCGCGCGCGCATAACGTGGATGGACGCGTCAACAATAACGGTGTGGATTTGAACCGCAACTTCCCCACCGACAATTGGGCGGCGGACTGGGACCGCGATGGTTGCTGGGTGTATCGTCCTACAACAGGCGGCGCGTACGGCGGGTCGGAGCCTGAAACACGAACAGTGATGAGTTTTATTTCAAGGCAAACGATCACCGCGCTCATCAGTTATCACAGCGCCGCGCTGGGAGTCTTCCCCGGCGGTGTGCCGTGGGAAAAAGAATCGATTGCGCTGGCAAAAGCATTGGCAAAGGCTACAAAATATCCCTACCCCCCGCTCGATACGGGATGTGATTACACCGGCACACTCGCGGATTGGGCGGTTGAGAACGGCGTCGGCGCGGCAGTGGACATGGAACTTCGCAATCACGAGAATACAGATTTCTCGCAAAACCTGAAAGCGCTGAAAGCGTTCTTGAGTTTTATGCCGTAAAACTCAACGCTTTTGAAATTAAACCCGTTGTGAGTGCTATAATCAGCAAAGGCAAAATGGCGCCAAAATCCATCCGCTTTTCCAACCACGCGCGCAGATGAATAGATTTACGCGGCTCCAGCGAAGCGGAGGTGATCGAAGCCATCCGAAGCGAAAGATGGCAACCTGCTCTGCAAAATAAAAGGCAAGTGCGGAAGAGATTTGAATTTGGAAAACCTTCCCCCGTTAACCAAAAAATCTATGCCTTCAAAACCGTCCAGGCTATTTTTGCAGAGGAAACAGATTCGATTGTTGTTGTGACCGTGATTGTATATTACGGAAATGAGGAATAAGGAACATGAAAATTACATACGATCCCGATGTAGATGCCCTCTACCTTGAATTCCTGCATCTCGAGCCCGGACAGGTTGAGACTCGTCAATTGACCGAAGAGATACTTGCAGATTACGGACCCGATGGAAAACTGGCTGGTTTGGAAATTCTGGACGCGCATCGCGTGTTGGCGCAGACGTCGGGACGCGTCGTATTTGAAATCGAGCCAGCCCTTGTCACCGCAAATCCTCAGTAATAAATCAAGGCGGTATCGAAGGGCGGCAGAAATGCCGCCCTTTTCGTAAATATAGGAGGTTGAATGCGCACGATTGATATTATTCTTACCAATGCCCACGTCCTCACCATGGACGAGAAGATGACCCAATACAATCGCGGCGCGGTTGCAGTGAGTGGCGATAGCATCGTCGCGGTGGGACCCGAAGACGAGATCAAAAAAGAATACACAGGCAAAGAGACAATTGACTGCAAAGGCAAAATCCTTATGCCAGGGATGGTCAACGCGCACACACACGTGCCGATGACCCTCCTGCGCGGCATCGCGGACGATCTGCGTCTCGACGTCTGGCTTCAAGGCTACATGTTTCCCGTCGAACGACAATTCGCCTCTCCCGAATTCGTGCGGCTGGGGACGTCCATCGCGTGTGCGGAACTCATCAAAAGCGGCGTGACCACATTCAACGACATGTATTATTTTGAAGACGACGTGGCGACCGCAACCGCAAACGCGGGGATGCGCGGCGTGTGCGGGCAATCCATCCTGAAATTTCCCACACCCGATGCGGCATCGTATGAAGATGCGATGGAAAAAGCGCGCGACTACATCAAAAAATGGAAGGGGCATCCGCTCATCGTTCCGTCCATTGCGCCGCACGCGCCCTACACCTGCACCGCGGAAATTTTGCGCGAAACAGCGGATCTCGCAAAAGAGTTCGATATTCCGCTTCACACCCATCTTGCGGAAACATCCTTTGAAGTGGACAACATGCGAAACGAAAACGGTATGCCGGTGATTCCGTATGTAAAAAAGCAGGGACTGCTCGAAGCCAAGGTCATCGCCGCGCATTGCGTGCACATTGACATTGGCGAGATCCGCACACTTCATCACGCGGGCGCGGGCGTCGCGCACAACCCGTCGTCGAATCTCAAACTCGCTTCCGGCTTTGCGCCCGTGATGAAAATGCTCCAGGCAGGGCTTAACGTCGGCATCGGCACGGATGGTCCCGCGTCGAACAACGACCTGGATATGTTTGAGGAAGTGCGCCTTGCCGCGTTCGTCGCCAAAGCTGTGACCAACGACCCGACCTCCCTCCCCGCCTCGCAAGCCCTGCTCATGGCGACTCGTCTCGGCGCACAGGCGCTTCATATCGGACATTTGACCGGGTCGCTCACCCCAAGCCGCCGCGCGGACCTCATCCTTGTTGACCTCAGCCCGCTCCATAACTCCCCCTCTTTTCGACGCGCCCCTGATAATGCGTATGCCCAGATCGTATACGCGAGCAAATCAACCGACGTAAGCGACGTGATGATCAACGGCAATTGGGTGATGCGTGATCGTCAATTGCTCACGGTCAAAGAGGACGAGTTACTCGCCTACGCCGCAGATATCGCAAAGAAGATTGACTCGTTCCTGATTGAACGCGAACAATCCGTGTTGTCGAAACTGATCGCGCTCGGCGGCTCGGCTGAGGAGGAGTCGTTTGAGGTGCAGGTCAAAGTTCGGATCACTGAAACAGACCGCGTAGTCCAGGCATTGATGCGGAACGAGATTGACATCCTGTACGAGCGGCATTACGGTCAACACGACGCATACTTCTTCTTCGACGACGAGTCGCAGGGACGCTTGCGTTATCGCGAAGATGACTTTATTGACGAAAAAGGCAGTACGTCGCAAGTCCGCACGCGGTTGACATTGCTCGGTCAAAAAAGCGAAGGCAAGTTTGAGCATGAAGTGTTGTTGTCGCGCAGTCGTTTCCTTGCTCCCGCCGCGAATTCACTTCGTTTTTATCGCGAGTATTTCAAACCAAAAACGGAAGTGACGATAGAAAAGGATCGCTTGCGCTGGCTGATCAAATACAAAGAGACGGAGTTCTATATCAACCTGGATCACATGACGAAGCCCGACCTGGGATATTTCCTTGAGATCAAATCGCGCACGTGGAGCCGCAAAGACGCGGACAACAAGGCGTATCTCGTGAATGAATTGCTTGAACTGCTCGGCGCGGCAAACAGCGAGACCGTGACAAAAGATTATATTGACATCGTATATGAAGGTTGATGATGCAAACGATTGGAAAAATTCTGGCTGGCATTTGCGCCGTTCTGTTCGTTGTAACAGGCGTTGCGGCATTGCTTTTGTTCAACATCGAGAGAAAGGCATTCTCTTCAGCATCATACAAACGGGCGTTTGAGAATCAGAAGTTGTATGAACGGATGCCCGCGATATTAACATCGGCTTTATCAACCTCCATCCCAGAGAACGGGAACGCAAACCCTGCGCTGAAAATATTGGCGGGGGAGGGTTTGGAAATAAGTATCTCTGCTTTGTTGCCACCCGAAGAACTCAAGACACTGACCGACGAAGCCCTCGATTCGATTTTCGCTTACCTGAACGGCGAAGCGGACTCAGCAGGTGTTTCATTAACATCGTTCAAAACCCATCTTGCAAGCCCTGCGGGCGCGGACGCAGTTTTGAACATCCTGGAATCCCAGCCGGATTGCACAACCGCACAACTTTTGCAAATGACACTTGGCGCAATTACGGGTAGTGAGTTTATCTTTTGCAACCCGCCTCCGGAAGTGACTGGTTTGGTGCGACCCCTGCTTGAAACACAACTTGCGTTTACAGCCGCGCTCCTTCCTGATCAAATCACTTTGATTTCCGGCTCACAAAGCGGAACGGAAAATGATCCGCGCGTGAGATTGAACCGGGTGCGAGCCATCATGAAGTTGACGCCAATCCTTCCGATGGGGTTTCTTGTCGGCATCGTAATATTCGCCGTAAGGAGTTTACTGGATTGGCTCAGGTGGTGGGGCTATCCATTTTTTATCACCGGTTTAATCAGTTTGGCAGTTTCGATCCTCGGCGCTCCCATTGTTGGATGGATCATTCAGCAAGTCATTGAAATTCAGGCGGAGCAATTCACTTCGCCTATCCTGCTTTCAACGTTGCGTGAGACGACCAGCGCGGTGGCGCGTCAAATCCTGAACCCTGTTGCGATTCAGGGATTCCTTCTTACTTTTCTCGGTTTTGCCATGATCCTTGCCGCGTATTTTCTCAAGAGACGCGCGCAACTTTCAACGGCTTGAGCCTGTATAAAACATGTCACCCTGAGCGTAGCGAAGGGTCTCTGTCTTTGAAAGCAGGGACTCTTCGGTCGCAACAACCGCTCCCTCAGAGTGACACGGAATTTTTGAAATGCCGTGTAGCTACTGGAGGTAGTTCATGCCCGAATCACCCACACCAGACAAACCCAACCCAGTCGGCAACGCGAGTATGTATCTCGGCATCGCATCCAGCGCGCTGGTGTTTGGCATCGCCCTATGCGCATGGACTGGTATCAGTCAACGCTGGATTCAACTCGCGGGAACGCCTCTCTTCGTGTGCGGCGGCGCGAGCGCGTTCCTCGGTTTTCTTGCCGCGATCCTCGGTGTTGCAGGTTTATTTGGAAAAGAACGCTCGCGCACAACAGCCATCGTCGGCTTAATCCTCGGCATACTCGGCGCGTGCATGTTCCTGGGGTTCCTCCGCTCCATCGCAAGATAATCGCGCAACTTTTTGTGCTTTGATTCTGTATTCCTTTCAACATAACAATCCAATCCATTCGAGTAAAGAAGGATTCTTTCTTCTTTCATCTTTCTTTTCTTTGCGATCTTCGCGTGCTTCGCGGTTCAAAAAATGCGCCGACTTTTCCTCGCCTTCTCGATCCTCCTCCTCGCCTCCCTCGCCTGCAACGGAGGACAATCCATTCCTCCAACTCCTGAAAACTCCATATTTGACTCGGGCAAAACCGCCTACGGATTCTTCCCCTCCCCGCCCGAAGCGACGCTCGAAAGTATCTTTCAACTCTATAAAGACATGAGCCTGCACGGCGACTTCGTGCTCATTCAACAAAACACCGCCTGGGAGGATTTTGCCGAAGGCGGCACGGATACCGAATCGCAAACGCGCACCGATCTCATCAATCAAGTCAAACTCGCCCACCAAAACAATCTCGAATATATTTTTGTGATTGATGCGCTGAACGGACTCAACCGGAAAGAGTTCATCGGTCTGCCCGCGGGATGGGAAGCGAGTTTTGCGAATCCCGATGTGCGCTCGGCGTATCGAAACTACGCGCTGTGGGTCGCCCGCACGTTTCATCCGCACTATCTCGGTCTCGCCTCTGAGATCAATACCTACATGGATGCGTATCCCAACGACGCGCAAAATTACGTCAGCCTGTACAACGAGATTTACGCGCTCGTCAAAGCCGAAGCGCCCGAAACACAAATCTTCGTTTCTTTTCAATGGGACGACCTCAACAACATGTTCCCCCAGCCCGAAGAGGGCAATCGTCAAAAGTTCGACACCAACTGGGAACAAATCGGAGCCTTCGAACCCAATCTGGATTTGTGGGTGATCTCCACCTATCCCTATTTTGTATTCAACAACGGAACGGAAATTTCACCTGACTATTACACCCCGCTTCTCTCGCGGACCCTTCGACAGGCTCAGGGCGGCGCCGTCAAACCGCTCGCCATCGCCGAAGGCGGATTCTCCTCCCAGCCCGTCGGCTTCGCGCAAGGCTCCCCCGAAGACCAGGTTGCATACCTCAACGCCATCCACGCCCAACTCGGACCGCGCCTCGCGTTCTGGGTCAACACCCTGCTCGATGACTTCAACTTGGAATCATACGCCGAACAAATGAAAAAAGATGGACGCGACCCACAGGATACATTATCCCTTGGCGCGTTTGCTTACATTGGTCTTCGCAATTCAGATGGTTCCCCCAAACCCGCGCTGGAAGTATGGGATTCTTTCAGGAAATAGGAATTTCTAACATCGTCTCTATGTATCTGTGAGGCAACTTAATAGATGCGCCGCCATTTCTTGAATGCTTGAACATCTGCAGAGTTAAGTTCAAACCATTCCCCTTCTTTGCGTTTGTCGGCAAACCTACTATGCCAATATTTTTCAACTCCAGAGGGATCATCGGTTTCTATGTAGTGAACTGGTTCAACCTTTTCGGGAAGTTGTAGGGCGATTTCACCTTCTCGCCGCACGGGATTAAATGTTTTCCAATCTTATACTCACGCCTCGAACCGTGTTTAATAAGATAAGCGTAGCCCACGGGGCCATTCGAAAGGATTGCATCTGGGACATCTTGGTTTGATTTAGTCGCGGCCGCACAGAGATCTATAATATCTTCATATCCATCACGAGTTTCACAGTGCTCAGCAAGCCGAGTAATCAAGTTTGCCTTAGATCCAAACCGATTAAAAAATGTTTTGTCAGTTGGAAATGTTCGGTCTTTCCTAACTTGAAGCTGGATTTCTGCTGTCACAGGAAATCGGCCTATTTCGCGAGTCAAAGAGATGTGTTTTTCTAGTAGGACAGTCTCTTCATAAGGAATCTGCAAGGTATTAGGGGAAAAACCAGCCTCGCGGACCGCATCACTCCACCGTGCCCAATATTTTCCCGACCAGTCATTTCTTTTAATACCCGTCACTTTAAGAAACTGGCCCATCCCTAGAGGGACGTTGCCATTTTCCTTGGCAGTACGCTGTATTTCTTTGATGATATCTTCTTTATTCATGTCAATCCAAGTTGCCTAATTATGGTTTATACAGAACTGTACTATACAACATCTTATATACAGATTATAACCTGCCCTCACCAAAAGACAATCGCTTTATCTGCTTACGGATACCCATTCACAAGATAGTTATCAAATGCCTCAATCCTTTACGGGCACTTCACCAAAAATGTTCCTAGCCTTGAAGATATCTTTCCCCGCCACAAAGACTCGAAAGCGCAGTCATATCATCCGAGATGGCGATTTCATCCATTTTCTACTGACAAACCAAAGTTACATCAAATTTATTTTCGATTCCCGATGCGATTTCAAAATCTAATAACACCGCGTAAAAGCCTACGGCATGCAAGTCTGACCCTTGCAAATTCTCCACAAGGAAAAGCGCCTTCGACAAATAGGCGTTTTCCATTGTTAACGCTTTATCGCCTTCAAAATTGACGCCTATTTTCCACGTATCATCTGGCAGGCGAACATCGCTACAACCCGAAACCATAGAGGACTTGGTGGTGATCAAGACCCACAGTTCGTATTTGCCTGGTTGAACATCTTCAATCCTATATTCTCCTCTGGTATTGCTATCCCCTTTAGCAAGCAAATCGAAGGACTCTGCCTCTCGTAACTCGACGACACTGACAAGCGGTCTTACGCTGTCGCCAGATAAAGAAACTACTCCAGTCAGGGAGGCTGGCAACGGAATGGGTGTTTCAGAGGGAACGAGGGTTAATGTTGGGGTCGGGCTGGGAGTTAGTGATGGCGTGGAGGTGATTGTCGCAGTAGGAATGCTTGTTGTAGTGGGCGGAGCGGTTGGTTCTGCCGTGACTTGAGGAGTGCAGGCGGATAGAAGTAAAACCAGAGACAACAGGAACAAAAGAAATCGTGAGTCATTTTGAAACATTTTAGTCCTCCAGATAAGATACAAATTGGTTATGGACACCCATTCGCAACATGCTCCTCAAACGTCTCTGCAAAGGAATGATACCCTGAACCGTCACACTTTGCGCGAAAAAAATAATACAGTGACTCGGCAGGGAACGCCACCGCCTGCAACGACTCCAAACCCGGGTTCGAGATGGGAGCAGGCGGAAGACCCGAATAAATGTAGGTATTGAATGGCGAATCAAATTTCAGGTCTTCCAAACTCAACGGATTCGTCCACCAGGTGTCTTGCAATAGATTGAATCCAATCGCATATTGAACGGTCGGGTCGGCGTCGAGTTTCATTCCAATGTTCAAGCGGTTGAGATAGACCGACGCGATCAAGGGTTTCTCTTCATCCTGCACAGCCTCGCGCTCGACAATGGACGCAAGAGTTACAGCTTCATAGACCGTGAGACCCTGTTCTTCAAATCCATTCATCAGGTCAGGGGTAAGACGCGATGCAAAGTTGCGAACGAGTTTGGTTACCAATTCATCTGCGGATATGTTGCGTGAAAGAACATAAGAGTCGGGGGAAAAGAATCCTTCGGCAGAGTCTGCATCAGACAGGAATTCAAAGTCGTCCGGCGGGTTTTGTGCGGCGTCGAGAAACTCTTCAGGCGTGATGGATAAGCCGGAGGTCGAGTACGACGCGGCGATCTCCTCCATCCGCCAGCCGGGGAGGATAACAAAGGTTACTTCGGTCGAAGTCGCATCCTGGATTTCGCGCGCAATGTCAATCGCAGACATCGCCGCGTTGAGCCGGTACTCCCCTGCTTGAATGGATGTGTCCAACCCCGAATAGATCAAATACGCGCGGAATGATTCCGCATCACGGATCAATCCCACTTCTTGAAGATGCGCAGAGACCGAATTCACAGACTCACCAACTTGAATCGTGAAACTCTGATCGCTGCCATTGGCATTCAACGGGCGTGTGAGTAAACCGTCGTACCAGAGCAATTGCGCGGAATATTGGGCACGTTGAGGAAGCGTAAGCCACGAGGCGGGCGGACCATAAATCCGCGCGGCTTGGGAGGGGAGGGTTACGAATGCGATGATGAGGCTGATGAAAATTATGAGAATTAAGAGAATCGGGAGAATTTTTCGCATGGGGTAGGGTAGGCACGTAAACAAGTACACAGGTAGACACGGCACATGTTTACGTGTTTCCTTGTGTACCTGTCTACGTTCTTCGAGAATCTAAATACGACCTCAAGATCATCACCGCCGCGAGTTCGTCCATGTGACCGGCGCGCTTCTTGCGCGAGACACCCATCTCGATTCTTGTCGCGCGCGCATCCTGCGTGCTGAAAGATTCATCGAACAGTTCAACGGGGATTTGAGTCTGCTCCCTCAAGGCTTCGGCAAATTTCGCGGCGCGCCTGCCTGCGAGATTCGGTCTGCCTTCCTCATCGAACGATTGACCGACGACGATCAAACCAACTTCATTTTCCGATGCAAGGTTTGCTACCTGCGCGGCATCCAGCACACGCGAGACATGTTCGATCACTTTGAACGGACTGGGGATCGTCGCAGTCGGGTCGCTGAGCGCGAGACCGATCCGCTTTTCGCCATGGTCAACAGCCAGGATTCTCATAAATTCTCCGTTGGTTGAGACGCAAGCAGTCGAAACCAACACGTTTCAAAAGTAATTTTGCAACAAAAATTGCTTTGGTTAATGGTGGTTTCGATACGACCTCGGCTACCGCCTCGATCTACTCAACCACCGACTTTACTTTGTTATGACTTCGATGCGGAATGGCAGGAGCGGAATCCATTGCCACCACGAGGGGGATAATTTGATTTGAGGCGAACTTTCCAAAGGAAGGGCGTCATCCAAACGCGACTGCGCCGTTTGCAGGCCGGTTCCTTGAATCAAATACGTGACTTCTGCGGGATTAATCGTCTGAACGATGACTCTTTCGGCGCGAATTCGCCAGCGTGCGATGCCGTCATCATCAATCACCGGAGTCGTTATCGGTTCGATGGTCAACGCGTCAGATGCGGCCGCTGCGCGAAAGCCCGAGGGGAGGGAAGCGTTCAGGGCTAACGAAGCAAGCTTGGTCAAGTCTGAAGCGGAGGCATATCGGGCAGAATATTCCACTTGCAGAGTCAGGGTCAGTTTCGAAGAAGCCGCGCCCGGTGGCGGGTCGTATTCCTCCAAAAGAATTTGCGAAACAGAAATCGTGTTCTCAAAAAGCATATCGTCCGAATTGATTTCATTCAAAAATTTTTGGCGCGCTTCGTCATCGAGAAACCTGGTCAACAAATCTTTCGCGCGCGCGCGGTCATCATCGCTCGCCTGCACCGAAGAAAGTTCGCGCCCACCCTCCGTTGGCTCGGGGTTCGTGACCGAAAGCGAAAGACCAAGCCTGCCGTCAATCACGATCAACGTTTCGGCGGGCAGGTTGCCGGCAAGACCGCCTTCAATCGCCTCCACAGGCAGTTCGATTGTTTTGCCAACACCTGCATCCACAACGCCGTCTTCTAACGTCACAAAACGCACGAGCGCATCGCGAGCCGCTTCAACAATTGTGCCGGCAGGAATCGTCACCGCCTCCTGCGTGAGATTTCGAAACAGGACAACACCGTTCGCCTTCGACTGCGGGATCACGCCCTCCCCCGTCACGTTCACTGTTTGCGTGCCATCGAGAACGATTCGTTTTTCGCGCGCGGGGATACTACCCGTGACAAAAACAGACTCAACCGACTCGCTCGCGATCACCGGCAACACAATGCTCTGCAATTTGGTGACAGGACTCAACGTGACTCGCGCGCGCGGAATGAACAACGCGACCAGCGCAAACACAGACAGGACCCCGATTGTGAACGCGCTCAAGCGCGTGATCGGATGCGAACGCCACGCCTCTTCCTTCGCCGATACCTGCTCCCGTTTCTCGCGCAGATTCTTCGCTGGCGCGTGATACGGCAGCCGTTTGCGCGGAGCCTGGGGCCATGCAACGCGTTGCGCCTCACCCGCGGACTCAAAGACTGGAATCCCCAACGCCTCTGCGTCTTCGCGCACGTGACGCGTTCGCGTGACAAGCGCCAACTGCGCGCCGAGCGATGAGGCATGACGTTGTAAAACTTTCAAATCCACTTGCCTGAGCGCGACCTTTTCAAATTTTGGAATCACCAGCAAAATACGCGGCGTCTTCGCCCACGATAACCTGTCGCGGACAGAGATGAGGTCATCGTGCGATTCGAGTGTGATGATCTGCGTTTTCATGCAACGGTAATTATAGCGTAGCGCGACATTTATGTCGCCTTGCCCTTGTAGAGCGACATACATGTCGCATCACTATGGCTTTCTCAAAGTAGCTTGACAAAAAGAGGTATGTCATGCTGAGGGGCGTTTTTTGCCCCGAAGCATCTCTACGACGATCTGAGAGACTCTTCGGTCGCTGAAGAACGCTCCCTCAGAGAGACATAATTCTGGACTTTGAGAAAGCCATAGCATCACAAATAACTCTTGACCTCCCCTATGAACTTATGTATAGTAGACATTATCGGAAATTAATTCGGGACGCTGACTGCGCAGCGCGCTGACAAACGCAGATGTAATTCCTTTGAATCAGCGAAATCAGCGTTTTTCTGCGTCCAAAACAATGTCTTTGACTTATTACCGATAAAGTCTATTCAAACAAATTCAGGAAGAGGAGAGAACCGTGTCACAGCCTGCCGACATCATCATCACCAACGCAAAAGTATTCACCAGCGACGAATCCAATCCCCGTGCGGAGGCAGTTGCAATCACAGGCAATCGAATCGTTTATGTAGGAAGTACCGACGGCGCGGAAAAATTTCGCGGCGACAAGACTCGCGTCGTTGACGGGCAGAGGCGCACTCTGACAGCAGGCTTCATTGATTCGCACGCGCATCTGCTCTCCGGCGCAATGTGGATGGGACATGCGGAACTTCGAGAAGTAAGAACCAGGGAGCAATTGAAAAAGATTTTGCTCGAATTTGCAAAAAACAACAAAACAGACCCGTGGGTCGCGGGACGCGGGATTCGATACGGCATTGTATCTACACGGCAGGAATTGGATGAAATGATCGCAGACCGGCCCGTTTATGTCGAAGCATTCGACGGACACACAGCCTGGGCGAACACCAAAGCGCTTGAGATGGCGGGCATCCTGCAAGATGACGAACGCGAGATGGTAAATGGAATCATCGTCCGCGAGGAGAGTGGGCTTGCAAGCGGTGAACTACGCGAAGACGATGCGATGAGCGCGGTATTCGATCTCATGCCTGTGCCAGACTCAAACCGCAAACGCGAACTGCTCAAACTTGCGATCAAGGAATTCAACAAGACGGGTATTACGAGCGTCCATAACATGAACGGTGACATGGAAGAACTCACGGTGTACGCGGCGCTCGAAGACGCGGGCGACATGAACATACGCGTGTATATGCCGTATCAGGTGAGGCCCGAAGCAACGGAAGAGAATCTCAAGGAAGCCGCAGAGATGGCAAAAGTCCAGATGGATTACGTGCGCGGCGGCGCGGCGAAATTTTTCATGGATGGCGTGTGGGAATCGTACACGGCATTCAACGTCCACCCGTATGCCGATGAACCCGAGATAAAAGTGGAACCCATCTTTTCACTCGAACACTTTACGCGCATGGCGACGCTCTGCGACAAAATGGGGTTGCAGGTCGCCGTCCATTGCTGTGGAGACGCGGCAGTGAGGCAAACGCTCGATGGGTACCAGGCAATTCAATCGTCGAACGGGAGGCGGGATAGTCGTCACAGGATCGAACACATTGAAGTATGTCAGCCTGAAGATATGCCGCGCTTCAAGGAGCTGGGTGTCATCGCATCCATGCAGACCAGCCATGCCCCATTCAGCCTTGAAGACGACCTGGTATGGACGAGTCGCACGGGTCCGCAACGCTGGCATCTGGCATTCCCCTGGCGCAGTTTGAAGAACGCGGGCGCGCATCTCTCACTCGGCAGTGACTGGACTGTCGCGCCATTTGACCCGATGTATAACATTCACTTCGCTCTTAATCGCAGGAAGTATTCTCCCACCGACCCAGACCAACGCCTGACACTGGAAGAGTGTATCATCGGCTACACACGCGACGCGGCGTATGTTGAATTCAAAGAAAACGAAAAAGGACAGATCAAGGAAGGTTATCTCGCCGATTTGGTTTTGTTTTCACATGATTTGTTTGAAGTGAAGCCGGAAGATATTATGTCCGCGAAGGCGGTGATGACGATGGTTGATGGGAGGATGGTGTACGAAGAATAAAAAATAAAATTAAGAACTCACCTTACGCAGGAAAAAACTCCGAAGGCGATGTGTTGAGCGTGTCGAAACAAGTGAAACGATTATGGATTTCGGAATGATTTTATCAATCCCGAAGGGATGTCATGGGTTTTGCGTGAAATCATGTCATCCCTTCGGGATTATTTCCCGGGCCGGCTTCAAAACTAGAATCATCCCATCCCTTCGGGATTGCATGCCGCGTAAGGTGAGATAAGAAACGCATCCCCGTTCGTGTGAACGGGGATGCGTGTAAATTATTCTGAATACCGCAACGCGGCTTTGACCAAATCCACGAACTCTTCCATGTCTCTTTCGCGGGGCATCCACTCATAGAGTCGCTGGGCTTCGCGGTACACCTCATCGAGCGAACTCTCCTCTGCCCAGTAACTTTCCTTGAGGATTTCGGCATACTCTGCCACCACAACCGCGCGTTGGAAATATACATTAGCGTCTTCAAGGTCGCGCGCCAGTTGATCGGAATACATGTCCTGCGATATTTCCGTCACGGCGCGCGAGTCGGGGTCCTGCCAGCGGAGATGGACGGTTGCGATTCTTCCATAGGCTTCGGGATACAACTTAACTTCATACAACGCGGTGACGGAGTGCCCCGCGCCGATCTCGCCTGCATCCACGCTGTTGTCGCGGAAATCATCATCGGCAACCGAGCGATTCTCAAAACCAACAAGCCGATAGCGCGAAACCACTTCGGGGTTGAAATCCACTTGCACTTTGGCGTCCAACGCAATGGTTTGAAGAGTGCCGGTGATATTGTCAATGAACAGGCGCTTGGCTTCGCGCATGTCATCCACGTAGGCATAGAATCCATCACCGTGATCGGCGAGTTGCTCCATGAGGATGTCGTTGTAATTATCCATGCCGAAGCCGATGGTCGTCAACGTGACACCTTCATCAACATAATGATCAATCTCAGCGAGGATTGCATCGGGTCCGGTTTCACCGACGTTTGCCACACCGTCCGAACACAGGATCACGCGATTGATTCCGTGCGGGTCATAAGCGCGCATCGCCATTTGATAACCGAGTCGTATCCCGGCTTCGGCGTTCGTCGCGCCTTCGGGTTGCAGGCTGTAAATCGCTGAGAGAATCTCCCCTTTTTCCGAAGCAGGCGTCGGGTCCAGAACGATGCGGGCTTCCGATCCATAAACAACAATGGAAACCGTATCATCGCGTCGCAATTGTTCCACAAGTAACTCGAGCGAGCGTTTGACGAGTCCGAGGCGGTTATCCATATCCATCGAGCCGGAGACATCAATCACAAAGGTAATTGACGCGTCCTTGCGCTCCTCATCGGGAACCTGATAACCCTGAATCCCCACGCGCAACAATTGATAACGCTCCGTCTCTGTGAACGGAGAGGGCGCGCCATCAATTGTGATGCCAAAGGCTTGATGCGCGGACGGGTTGGGATAGCCCTGCGCAAAATAATTTATATACTCTTCAACACGAACCGAATCAGACGGGGGCATATTGCCATCATCGAGATAATTTCGCATGACGGTGTATGAACCAGTATCTACATCGAGGGCAAACGTGGAGAGATTATCGTCTTCGGTATCAATGGATGGATTGACACCATAGTCTTCGAAGAACATATCGTACGGTTCATTATTGGACCTTGGGGTTGGCGCGCCGTGAGCAGACGGATTCAACGCTGGAGCCTGAGCAGGCTCTTCAACGACAGCCGCTTCTGTTGCGGCAGGATAGTACCGATCTGCAGGCGCTTCCGTGGCAGGCGATGCAGTCGCCGCTGGACCACAGGCTGATGCAACAAGCAATAGCAAAAGGATGCCCGAACCAAGGGCATTTCGTTTGGTGAACATTTTCTCTTCTCCTATATTGAATTTTGATGAAATGCGGTTGAACGAACAGCAGGACGGCGTTCCCGTTGTTCGTAGTGATGTCAAATCATATGTCCTCCTTTCGGGTAAATACAGCCAATGTTGAAAAAACTAGTTCTTGTGATTTGGACGTCTGGACGAAATAATTGTTCCCCAAAATAAAAAGAGATGGGCGGTTGCCCATCTCCAGTCGATATTCCATCGTGTTGTGAATTTATGCCAGGGTTAACAACACCACCGTTGAGCCATCCGCCGAGGTGATCGTGATGGTAAGAATACTGTTGTCCTTTTGAAAAACCAGCAATGCTCCCTGCTCATCGCCCGGCAGGCTGAGCATGGATGACCATCCCAAATTGACTAACGCGTCGTTATAAAAATCCTGCGCTTCCTGGGCGGTGCCTGTGAATTTGAAACTATAGTTTGCCGGGTCATGTTCCTGCCCAGCCATTGCCTGCGGCATGATCGGGATTCCATTCCACTCGGCAACAGGCGTTCCCTGCGGGTCGAAGTAGTTTCCAACATCCGGGATCAGGGACGGGTTCGCGATCAATGTACCCAGCGGCGCGGCTTGCGTCGCGAGGCCAACCGCATCGGTTACGATAGCCTGTGCCGTATTCACTGTGTTCTTCGCATCGTTAATCGGGTTGCTGATCAACGCGCAGGCAAGCATGAAAACCGCGACAATCGAGAACAATAAAATTTTGGATAGGCGTGACATATCAATCTCCTTTTCAGAATGCAATCATAACCTTTTGTGATGCGATATGGAGGGGATTAATGGACTAACTCAACGAGGAAGCCATCCCCTGAAGGGCGCTTTGCGAAAGGTCGCCCAAATTCAATTAACACAGCTTAATTCCAATTGGGCTTGGTCATAAAACGAATCGTACCCGGAGGCCTGTTGCAATCCTGAATTTCCAGCCCAGAGCGCGCACAGGCTGTCATTATTCCTCCTGGATATTGATTTCACCCGCATCGTCAGGTCATATGCCTCGTCAAAACGACCCAGTTTTATATAAGCATCAATGAACAATAGGTATTCCCTTTCATCGCCGGGGGAGAAACCTTGCGTTTGAGCCTCCTCCAATAACCGGACGACCCTTTCCCAATTTTCATTTTGCCGCGCCAAATCCGCTTTCTGATAGTAAAAACACCACGGATGGTCTGGTTCTGCGCCAAATATATTCCTGGGTGGAGCCCAATCCGGGTCTATAGGCTCCTGGCTTATGCGATCAAGGTTTGAAATAGTCAGAATCTTTTGAAAGGGGACCGGAATTTCCTTGATATCTTTGTCGTTGGCAGAAAAAATCTGCAGGCATTTATTATCTTCAGGAGCAAATCTTATGAGAAGTGAATTTCTGCTATCTCCATAAAACGAGTAATTACGCAATGAATAATCCAGTGTGGTTCCGTCCACAACCTCGCCCAGGATATTATTGATACCCTCATAATAATTGAAAAACCAATAAGGCACGTTTTGTGGCGGATCCACTGGAGGGTACAACAAGGAAATTCCTACGGATGTGGAATAAAGACCGACAAATGAAAAAATTTCCCCGTCAGAAATTACAGGGGTGCCCGGCTGGATATGAGGAGCGCGCCAATACAATTGCCAATAAAAATCGCGTTGCTTTTCCCAGGAACGTTGGTATGCTTTTGCTATATATAAGTTTGTATGGATCGCCATCGCCAGCAACACTGCGACGACTGTGATTTTCGCCCCTCTTCTGGAGGACAGCCAGTCTAATATCCCCACCAAAATCATGCAAATCCCAAACATAGCCGCAAAACTAAAACGGTCCCCTCCCAGCGTAACTTGACGACCAATCATCCATACTGGCAATAAACCCAACAAAACCACCAATATCCCCAATAAGATTATCCGAAGACTCCAAAAATCATCCTCGCTGTCATTTGCAACTGGCTGATAGCGGGTAAGAATGAACCCGGAGACAAATGCAGTAAAAATGATTACTGCTAAAACAGCCAGGGAGAACGGGCGGTCAAGATCAATATCAAGCGGGTTTACATAAACAATCCAGGAGGTGAGCAGGTAAAAAACATCTTGAAGCGCCCGCTCAATGAGCCCGATCATGGTTTGAATCGGCGCCTGTACGAATTGCACCAACAAAACCGGATCATTGGTTTCGCCGCCGGGAAGATCAAGGAAAAAAAGCCGCCATGCCAAATAGATGAACAATACTGCAAAATAGATCGAATAGGTCTTTGTCGTGAGCCACAGGATATCTTTTGCGGAACTTTGAGAATCACGTTCGCGAAAATACACCCACAACACAACAAGTCGCAGCAGCTCCAATCCTACAAAATATTCCAAAGTGAACAAATGGACAAGCGCCAGCGAAAAAGACAGGAGGGTATATAAATAAAAACACCTGGCATCCTCCTGTGCCTTCAACATACAGTAAATCGAAATAAAGTAGAGGAGGTAACAAATCCAATGCTGACTGTAGGCTACCGCCACTTGTTGTTGAAAAAATATCGGGGATACTGCAAACAACAAAGCGATCCAAAAAACCTGATCAGCTTTCTTCTGCCAGATCGTTCTCAAGCACATCCAAAGAAAAACAGCAGAAAGCCATCGGAGGCAAAGAACAAAAATATGCCAGCCAAGCGGATTGACTCCTAGAATCGGAGTAAAGAGGATATAGGTCCAGGCAGAGAATGGTCTGTCGTATTGGTAAAAACCCCAAAAACCGTTGATTCCTTGTGTTTGGGTCAGGTAAATGACGGGCCAATCATCCCAGTAAAATCCCAGCCAGGGGATCAATAATCCAAATGAAACGAAGGTGACAAAAAGAAGGGCTGGTGGAACAGCCCTTTCATTCAAACTTATCTTCGTGATGTTTTCTTTAAACATATATATCAGGAACTCATTTCAACTTCTCTTCGACTGCCTTTGAGACTTTGCTTAATGCATCTTTGACATTTCCATCCGGCAGACTACCCTGCGCCATGTTGGGACGCCCGCCGCCTTTGCCGCCGATGGAGGTGATGAGATCGCCCGCTTTGAGCCCGCGCTTGACGAGGTCCTCGGTCACCACCGCGATGACGGTTGATCCTGTCACGAGGACCGCCGCCCCCGCCTGGGGGTATTTCTCACGGAATTTGTCGGCGAGCATACGCAGGGTGTCTGCATCAACATTAGGAATTTCAGCCGCTAGAACATTGATGTCTTTCACAATTTGCGCGTTGTTGAGATGAAAGACGAAAGAAGAAAGAGCGGACTGCATACGCAGGTCGGCAAGTTGTTTCTTGAGATCAGAGACTTCATCCTGTAACGCATCCGCTTTCGCAGGCACTTCTTCAACGGAAGATTTCAAAGAACCAGCGGCTTGTTTAAGAGTCTTGAAGCGTTTGTTGATCAGTTCATACGCGCCGCGGCCCGTGACTGCTTCGATACGGCGAATGCCCGCCGCCGCTGATCCTTCGCTGACGATGAGGAACGCGCCGATGTCGGAAGTGCGGTCCAGGTGTGTGCCGCCGCAAAGTTCGTAGGAATATTTGTGCTGGTGTTCGACCGACGCGGTGGGATGCACGATGGATTCTTCCATTTCTTGCTTCGTCGGGGTCTGAGACCCCGACGAGCTTAGTATCGTGATCGTGCGGACAGTCTCGCCGTATTTTTCACCAAACAACGCCATCGCGCCTTCCGCAATTGCGTCTTCGCGGGATTTGAGATGCGGGAAGACTTCCATATCCGCCGCGACTGCCTCGTTGACAAGGCGTTCGACGCGCTCGATTTGTTCGGAGGTCATGGCGTCGGGTTGAGTGAAGTCAAAGCGCAGATGCGTAGGCGCGACGAGCGAGCCTGCCTGCCTTGCATGATGGCCAAGCGCCTGACGCAACGCGGCGTGGAGCAAATGCGTCGCGGTGTGATTGCGCATGATGTCGTGGCGGCGGGTCATGTCCACTTCGGCGATGGCTTTGTCGCCAACTTTGGGTTGGCCTGAGATAACCTGTCCGATGTGGACGATAACGCCAGCAGAGGGTTTGCGAGTATGCGTTACTTCGATCTGCCACGTTCTGTCAGCAGTTGAACTGCTGACAGAACGGATGTAGCCTTCATCACTCACCTGACCGCCAGACTCAATGTAGAAGCCAGTCTTCGGCAGGATGACTTCCACTTGATCATCGAGTGAAGCAGAAGAAACTGATTCTCCACCAACGATCAATGCGAGGACTTCACCTGAAACTTTGGGACTTGTGTATGGATCATATTCAACACCGTGTTCATCGAGTTTTCCACCGGCGCGCAAATCTTTGAATATGCCCGCGAAGAACTCAGCATCTTCGCCGCCAAGTTTGCCCATGGCTTTCCCGCCGCCTGATGCAAGACTATGTTCATCCTTCGCAGCGGTGAAGCCTGCTTCATCCACATCAAGTCCCTGTTCACGGGCGATGTCGCGACTGATTTCAAAGGGCAAGCCGTAGGTGGCATAAAGGTCAAAGGCTTTGTGGCCGTCGAGGGTGGTTTGTTTTGAGGCGCGAATGCCTGAGAGTAGATTCTCCAATTGAGCGGTACCAGCTTCCACCGTACGCGCGAAGCGGATTTCTTCCCGAGTCAAATTGTCGAGAATGGTCGCCTTGTTCTTTTCCAGTTCGGGATAAAAATCGCCGTAATAATTAATCACAGATTCTGCGACCTTGGCAAGGAACGGTTCATTGAGTCCGATCTTCGTTCCAAAACGGGCGGCGCGGCGGATGATCATGCGCGTGACGTAGTTGCGACCGCCGTTGCCCGGGACGACGCCATCGGCGATGAGGAAAGCGGCGGAACGAGCGTGATCGCAGACGACGCGATAGGGCGTGAAGTTATCGAGCATTTCCTTTTCGGTGTGACCCGTGAGCGAGCGCAGAACGTCGAGCGAGCCTTTGAAGAGGTCGGTCTTGTAATTGGAGTCCATGCCCTGCAAAACGGAGACGATGCGCTCAAGGCTCATGCCTGTATCAACGTGCTTGGCGGGCAACGGCTCGAGACGGCCATCTTCGAAAAGATTGTATTGAATGAAGACGTTATTCCACAGTTCGAGGTAGCGGGTGCATTCACCGTTCACACCGCAGACGTGGTCTGTGCCGCGCAGGTTGTCGCGCTCTTCGCCGAGATCAATAAAGATTTCAGTGCAGGGCCCGCATGGACCCGTCTCTGCCATTTGCCAAAAGTTATCCTTGCGCCCAAAGAACAAAACGTGTTCGGGATTGAAGCCAGGTTGTTGTTTCCAAATATCAGCGGCTTCATCGTCGCGCGGAACATTGCCCTTGCCCACAGGGTACGCTACGCTATCGTCTTCAAAGCAAGTTGCGTAAATCTTGTTCTTCGGCAAGCCCCAGACTTCGGTGAGCAACTGCCACGACCAGGCGATGGCTTCCTTTTTATAGTAATCGCCAAAAGACCAGTTGCCGAGCATTTCAAAGAAGGTGTGATGCGTGTCGTCGCGCCCCACGTCTTCGAGGTCGTTATGCTTGCCCGCCACGCGCATACACTTCTGCGAGTCAACGGCGCGCTTGTACGGTTTGGTATCCGTGCCGATGAACACATCCTTGAATTGCACCATGCCCGAGTTGGTGAACAGCAGGGTCGCATCCCCGCCCGGCACAAGCGACATCGAAGGCACGGCCGTGTGTCCATGCTCGACGAAGAAGTCTATGAAATCCTGGCGGATTTGGTTGCCTGTCAGTTTTTTGGGACTCATTCTCTCTCCAATAGTTGATGTGAGGGAATTATACCAAGTGATGAAAGATGAAAGGCATGTCCTGAGCTTGTCAATGGGAGGAAAGTATCGCTTCGCGCAAGTCTGTCGTGGTGATTGCGGGATCAATGACGCAATCCTACGGTTTCTCCGTGTGACTTAAGTGTGTCTGCGCTCGAACGATTCTTTATCCGCTTCGAGGGTGCGTCGCACTTTACCGACAAGCGAATCTGTTTGAAGGACAAATCCAATCGAGTACCGAATCCCATTAAATCTGGTGTGATATTATGCCCGAAGGGTACGCACTCACATCGGTTTGTTGAAACCTCGTCCCCCTCCCATCCTCTAAACACCAAAAATGCGAAACACCCTGTTGATTTTGACCGTCTTAATGCTATACTAATATTAGAAATCGCTGAAAAGGCTTGCTGGTTGCGGCGTATCCACGCAGGAACAAAAAGAAAGGGAAACCGGTTATGAAAATCTTCTTTCGCATCTCAATGCTGGCGATCATCGTCGCGCTGGTTCTCTACGCCTGCAACCTCACGCCACCAACCACCACTACGACGACCACAACCAACTTTTCAGGCGATCCGCCGGCAGTGACATTATCCGTTCAGGCGACGAATGCCTCGACCGCCTTCAACACGGTGGGACAGGTGATCAATTACAGTTATACGGTGACGAATACCGGGAATCCGGCTCTCGCGTCGCCGGTCACTGTTACTGACGATAAAACGACTGCCCCCGCCTGCGCAAACGTCAACACCGTCGGCAACGCCAATAACAACCTCGACAAAGGCGAGGCGATTATCTGCACATCCACCTTTACGATAACTCAAGCGGACCTCAACACAGGTTCAGTGACGAACAACGCCACAGCCAAAGTTGCCGGCACAGACTCGAACAGAGTCACCACCGTTGTGCCAATGACGCAGAACAAGGCGCTAACGATAACCGTCACCGCCAACCCAACCACCTACAGCGCGGCTGGTCAAACCATTACTTTTACCTACTCCGTCAAGAATACCAGCACAACAACTTTGGGTCCCGCGCAATTTACCGTGCGCGACGATCATGTCAGCGCGCCGATCAATTGTGACGCGGCAACAAGGACGCTTGCGCCCAACGAGATGATTTCTTGCACGGGGACATACGCTACGACACAAAATGACATGGGCTTGAATCAGTTTGTCAATACAGCCACCGCGTCTGGCGGCGGCGCCGGGACGGTCCAGCCTGCGACTAGTACGATCACAAAACTAATTACAAATCTTCCACCAACCACCCCTCCGGGCGGCTCCCCCATTCCACATAAAATTGTAAGAGGCGAATGGCTGATCCAGATCGCTCGCTGTTACGGCGCAAAATATGAAGAAGTCCGCGCCGCGAATCCGCAAATCTTGATTCCCGGTTTCATCCTGCCGGATACGACTGTGACGGTCCCCAACCCTGGAAGTAATGGAAAAAATTATGGTCCGCCGTGTGTCGGATTCCATACTGTTCAATCCGGTGATACATGGAATTCCATCGCGCAAAAGTACAACGCGGATGTCATCGTCCTGCAGGCGGCAAACCGAAATGCGACTCTTGGAAATGGGACCTGCATCAAAGTTCCACTGAACTCCGCAGGCGGAGCGACCCCATCCCCGTCAGCGGCGGGATCGTGTTCAATTGGAACCAACCCCCCGCCGCCGAATGTTCCGATCCGCATCACAATCCCCACTGGGTCAACCAGCGTCACACTCCCCGGCACGGTTGAGGCGTCTGGCAAAGTCCGCTATGTATTCACAGCAAACCAGGGTCAATCATTGACTGTCAAACTCCTCAACGCGCCGGCAAACGAACTGACATTGGGAATCACGGCTTCGAATGGAAGCATAATGAAAGCGCAGGACGCAACCCTGACCTTTCCCGGAACAATTCCGTCCACAGGCGATTCCTTCATTGATATATTCGCGGTCTCCGGTACAACGAGTAAATCGTTTACGCTGGAAGTCACGATCACCACGCCTCCTCCACCCCCGCCTGTATCCTCCGTTGAACGAGTCGCGGATATCAATAGCGGAATCAACAGTTCGGACCCGGCATATCTTTCAATCTTCAATGGAACGCTTTTCTTCAAAGCAACGGGCAGTGATAACGCGGGCGCAGAACTGTGGAAATATGATTCCACTACAAAATTAGCAAGCCGCGCGGCGGATATTGTCGTCGGCGCAGGCGGATCCGATCCGGCGTATCTCACCTCGTATAACGGCGCGTTATATTTCAAGTCGAATGGCAGCGACGGCGCGGGATCTGAACTGTGGCGATTCAACGGTTCAGCCGCAGGCAGGTTAGGCGATATCAACAGCGGAGCAGGCGATGCAAATCCTTCGTATCTCGCGGTGTTCAACAACATGCTGTACTTCAGCGCAAAGGGCAGTGATAACGCTGGCGCTGAACTTTGGAGGACAGACGGCACAACGACTGTCCGCGCCGCAGATATTAACGCGGGACCAGGCGACTCAAACCCTGCTTACTTAACCGTATTCAACAACGCCTTGTATTTCAGCGCGGTCAGCGCCGATGGCATGGGCGTGGAACTGTGGAAATATGACGGCGCAACAGCCACCCGCGTGTCAGATATCAATGCAGGTATCGGCAATTCCAACCCGGCTCATCTGGCTGTTTTCAACAACGCCCTTTACTTTAGCGCGAACGGCAACGATGGAACGGGCATCGAATTGTGGAAATATGATGGGACGGCGAATCCCCCCACTCGCGTCGCAGATATCAACGTCGGCGCGGGCGACTCTGCCCCTTCATTCCTGACTTTGTTCAATAACGCCTTGTACTTTAGCGCGAACGGCAATGACGGCGCCGGCATCGAACTGTGGAAATACGACGGTACCACCACGAAGCGCGTGGCGGATCTGAATACCGTCGGCAACTCCAGCCCTTCGTATCTGATTGTATTCAACAACGAGTTGTACTTCCAGGCAAACGGCAATGACGGCACTGGCACCGAACTCTGGAAATTCAAAGGACCATAAAAAAGTTTAGAGTATTGTCCTCCTGCAAAAGATTTTTGCCACCGTCCCATTCTGGGATGATAAGACCACAGAGAAAATGAGTTTTTCTCAAAGATCTCTGTGGACTCTGTGGCTAAGAAACCGTATACTTATGCAAGAGTCAAATGTCTATTGAACTCGATCTTTCTAGTCAAGGATTAACTTTGCTCCCCGATGGTTTCGGGGAGCAAGTGTATATCGAGTCGTTGAATCTGTACGACAACCAATTGACATCCCTCCCTGACTCGGTCTGGCAATTGAAGAATCTCAAAACGCTGATCCTTGCCGGGAATCAATTTACTTTATTGTCAGAAGGTATCGGGAATTTGACAGAACTCCGCATGGCAGATTTGGGGCATAACAAATACGAGTTAATTCCTGAATCCATCGGCAATCTCAAATTACTTGAATTTCTTTACCTAAGCAACAATTTATTAACAACGGTTCCCAAATCGCTTTTTCAACTCACAAACCTTTTATATCTCAACATGACAGATAATCAATTATCGAGTTTGTCGGAAGAAATTGGAAACCTGGTAAACCTCATTGAGTTAAGACTATACAGCAATCAATTCACATCCCTGCCGGAGACAATCGGCAATTCGGCACGTTTGCTGGAATTGCATGTGATGAAAAACAAACTGGCTTCGCTTCCCGAGTCAATTGGCAGGCTGGCGAATCTCAGAAAGCTCGATCTGGAAAACAACTCCCTGGAATCCCTGCCGGATTCGATTGTCCGCTTATCAAACCTTACTGATCTTAATTTGAGGAACAATAAACTGGCAATACTTCCTGAAAACATGGGCGAGTTGAAGTGTCTCAGATTTTTGGATCTGAGAGCAAACAAACTTACATCATTACCTGAAAGCATCACAGACTTGTCCAATCTCGAGAAGCTGGATTTGCGGTGGAATAAAATTTCGCCGCTCCCCAAATGGATCCAAAAACTCGAGGGGCGCGGTTGTGTAGTTTTTACATAATAGACCTCTTGCAATAGTGCGCTAGAGAGCGCACTGCTATACTGAAAAATATTATTTTGTGTAGCGGACGTTCTCTCCTGGCACCGCCCGCCAGGGCAGGTGTAACGTCCGCTTTTTGGGTGACTGATTCTTAGGCAAGAGGTCCAACATAAATAAGTTCGGATTACTAAAATTACTCTAAGATTCGCGCGTTAGAATGAGCGCATGAACAAAACGAAATTTCCCTGGCTATACTCCATCATCCTGTCGCTCATCATCACCGCGTGCGGGACGGGTTCCGCGCAATCCACCGCCTCCTCTCCTGCGCTTGAAGTTGTCTCCTCCTCAACAACGACATCTCCCCCCGCGCCGACTCCCACCGAATCCTCCACTCTGACATCGATTCCAACAGCCACGCCGGTCCCTCATCCGCTTGAGATCAGTGCGATGCGCGCGCGTGAATATCCGGGCAGTGACATCGTCATCGAGACGGTACTCGATCCGGGTGCAAATTACAACCGCTACTACGTTTCCTATCTCTCCGAAGGGTTGAAGATCTACGCTTTGATGACCGTCCCCAACGGAGAGAAGCCTCCCACTGGCTGGCCCGTCGTCATCTTCAATCACGGATACATTCCGCCGGATGTGTATGTCACCACCGAACGTTATATCGCGTATGTGGACTTGATCGCACGAAGCGGCTATATCGTCTTTCGTTCCGATTATCGCGGGCATGCCAACTCAGAAGGCGAAGCAGGTGGCGCATACAGCCGACCCGATTACACCGTGGACGTACTCAACGCGGTGGCTTCCATGAAAAAACACCCGGATGCCGACCGAAACCGAATCGGTATGTGGGGACATTCCATGGGCGGGTACATTACCCTGCGCTCAATGGTCACAACGAACGATATTAAAGTTGGCGTGATCTGGGCTGGCGTTGTCGCATCGTATCCCGATTTGCTTACCAAATGGCGGCGCGGACCTACCGCATCTCCCGATTCGATGCGCCGCCCGGGTTCATGGCGGATCACGTTTGTAGACCTCTATGGCTCGCCGGAGGAAAACCCCGATTTCTGGAATTCGATTTCAGCAAATTCATACCTCGCTGATATTTCCGGTCCTGTTCAATTGCATCACGGCACGGCAGACACTGATGTGCCGCTTGAGTTTTCCGAAACGCTTTTCTTCCAAATGCTGGAAGCGAATCAATATGCAGAGCTATACAAATACGACGGCGACAACCACAATATTTCAAATTATTTCAGCGCCGCCATGCAACGCACCATCGAATTCTTTGACAGGTATTTGAAATAACCCACCTTACGCAGACAGCCATATTTTAACCATGTCACCCTGAGCCCTTCGGCAGGCTCAGGATAAACTCCGCGAAGGGTCTCTGAGACAATCGCAGAGATTCTCACCTGCACTTGCGCCAGGTGCAAATGTCGTGGCGCTGAGGCGCCACTCAGAATGACATAACACAATGTAAAATAAAGCATGACCACACGCCTCTACCTCGTCCGTCACGGAGCCACACCCCTCACCGCCGAAGACCGATTCTCCGGTGCAGAGAATGTCCATCTTTCAGAGGAAGGCCGCGCACAAGCGATTCAACTTGCCCATCGCCTTGAAGACGACAAAATAGATGCCATCTATTGCAGCCCGTTGGACAGAACATGGGAAACAGCCAAGTTCATCGCGAAGCCGCATGGGCTTGCTCCCATTCCAAATGATGGGTTGCGCGAAATCAGCCATGGTCGTTGGGAGGGGCTATCCCGCAAAGAAGTGGAAGACCGCTACCCTGAAGAATATGCATCATGGGAATCCGATCCGTTTACATTTGCGCCGGAGGGAGGCGAATCTGGAATCAGTGTTTTGGCACGCGCACTGCCTGTAATCCGTGAAGTGGTTGTGAACCATAAAGATAAGAATGTGCTGGTCGTCTCACACAAAGCGACATTGCGACTCGTCATCAGCAGCCTGCTGGGATTCGATGCGCGCGGCTATCGCGACAGGCTGGACCAGGCTCCTGCGTGTTTGAACATTTTGGATTTCAAAGATTCAGTTCGCGCGCGGTTGATGTTGTTCAACGATATCTCACATTATGCCGATCATCCACACCGCCCAGACAAGCACCTCTCACGCTGGTGGGATTCAGGAAACCTTCAAGAGAATAACAAATGATGATTGATACTCGATCACAGGGTCCGCTTTCGCGAAGCATCCTTTAGGGTAGCGGGCTTTGTAAGAATAGCATGGGGATTCATCCCCGTGCGGGCTGAGGCGGAAGAACATGCCCATTAAACAGAATCAACTACCGGCTTAGTAAGCCGCGAAGTAAATCCACCTAACAAAAATAAGAATATTCGGGGGAGTTGATTTGGAGTAAAATATTTGTAAGTCCAGTACTTACAGGGTGCCGCACGCATGTTTGACATGTGTATCTAAACTCGAAGTAGATAATTTAGCCTGCAATTTATTTCAACAAGTTTAGTAAGTAATGAGACAAGCGGTAAGTCCCATTCCTGAAAACTGAAAACCGTCACAACCCAGGAGGTTGGCCATGTTCAAGACCCAGAATCTTTATCAAAACGACGAAAAATGGAAGAACACCAAACTCGGAAACTCCTCCGAGACCATTGGTGGCTGGGGCTGTTTGATGACGTCGGTCACGATGATGCTGAACGGCATCGGCTATAACGAGACTCCCGAAACCGTCAACGAAAAGATGAAGGCAAGTGGCGGGTTTCAGGGAGCGTTTTTTATCCCCAGTGTTTTGCCGTATGTGTGGCCCAACTGCGCATACCGCGACATGCAACCCTGCGAGACATCCCCCGCGCCCATCTCACAAATTGACGCGGCGATTGCCGCGGGCAAGCCCGTCATCCTGCAAGTGGATTGGAACAAACAGACTGGTATTCAAACTCACTTTGTTCTCGTAAAAGAAAAGAAGGGCAACGATTACGTTTTGTATGACCCCTATAAATATGGAGGCGATGGTCCTGATAAAGAGGTCCTGCTGACGACGCGCTACAAATATAACGGCGCGAAAATTGACGCGGAGATCAGCGCGGTGCTGTGGTTCGACTCGGTCAGCGCCGCGCCGCCCACTCCTCCAAAAGTGACGAAGGTTCCCCTCCCTGCCGATAAGTACACCCTCTTCGCCGCGGAAGACGATCTCGCGTTGCGCGGCGATCCATCCGTTGGCGGATACCTCTGGAAGCGAATGCCGCTTGGCACAGAACTCACCAGCCTCGAACCGAAAGCCACAGCCAAATCAAAACTTGGAAAAAACGGTCAGTGGATCAATGTGCAGGATCCAAAAGGCGACCAGGGATACGTTGCCGCGTGGTACGTTTCGGAGACGAAAGGCGGCACAGCCGCTCCCGCCGCGCCCAATCCTGCTTCTGCTCCCGCAACCGCGTCAGCGCCAACATCCAAACCGGCTTCCACCACACCCGCCGCGGCACCACTGCCCGCTGGCGCGCTGGCATTCTTCCCCACCGAGGAACTTTCCCTCCGAACCCAGCCAGCGATCTCACCTGAAACGCTCATCCGGCGCATCCCTGTCACCGAACAACTTGTCAGCGTGGAGCCTGCCAATGTTGTGATCCCCAAAGTGGGCGTCACGAATCAATGGCTCAAAGTGCGCGATGCTTCGAACAAGGAAGGTTATGTTGCGGCGTGGTACGTCAAATATGCGGGTGGTTCGACCGCGCAACAAACAACTGCCGCGACTCCGTCAACAACAAGCGGCGGCACAAAAGTAAAAGCGGCGGCACAAGCCGTTGCATTCCGTAAGCAACCTGTGGTCGGTGATTCGACCCTGATCCGCTGGCTCCCTCTTGGAACTGAATTAACGATCAATGAACCCGGCGGAGAAAGCAAGATTGGCGCGAGCAACCAATGGTTGAAAGTCAAAGATACGGGCGGCATGGAAGGCTACGTTGCCGCGTGGTTTGTATCGCGATAAAGATTTGCTCTTGACGGCGTCCCCGCCGCCGAGTCTTGTACTGAGCTTGTCGAAGTGACGGCGGCTTGAGCAAAAGGCTTGAGCAGAGATAAGGGTAAATAGATGGCAGATCAGGCACAGGGCGCGAACGGAAGCGTTTTCATTTCCTACTCGCGCAAGGATAAGGCATTCGTCAAAAAGTTGAACGACGCGCTTGACAGCGCGGGCGTCCATGCCTGGGTGGATTGGGAAGGCATCGAGCTGGCTTCCGATTGGATGCAAACGATCACCGCCGCCATCCAGGACACGGACGCGTTCCTGTTCGTCGTCAGCCCTGATTCTTTGAAATCCAAAATATGCACGGATGAACTCGAAATCGCGCTGAACCTAAACAAAAAACTGATCCCCATCCTTTTTCGTGAGCCTGAAAAACGCACGAAGATGCATAAGCAGATCTCGGCGACCAACTGGGTTTACTTGAGAAAAGAAGATAACTTTCGTGAAACTCTTCCAAAACTCGTTGAATCCATCAATACCGACCTGAATTGGGTTCAGCAACATACGAAGTTATTGGGGCAAGCCGCTGAATGGGAAAAGAAAAATAAGAATTCAAGTTTTCTTCTCAACGGCGCAGGGCTTGAAGAGGCTGAGCGCTGGATGGCAGAGGCTTCAGGAAAAACCAACCGTCAGATCCTGCCCCTGCAAGCCGAATATATTAGCACAAGCCGCCAGGGCGCGATCCGTCGCCAGCGCTCCTTGTTGATTGGCGTATCGCTGGCGGCTGTTGTAAGCCTTGCCGCCGCCGCCATCGCCGTATTTCAGTTTTTCGAGGCAAACCAACAACGGATCCGCGCGGAACAGAACGAAGCCAATGCGAGAGCGAACGAACTTGCCGCAATGCTGAGCGAGCAGGAAGCCAGAAAAGCGCAGGCGTTCGCTGAGGAGCAAAAGAGAATTGTTGAACAGCAAAGACAAATTGTAGAGGCGCAGAGCAGTGCGGCGCGATCTCAAATCTATCAGTCGCGCTCGGGCGAATTGGACATCAGCACCCTGCTCGCCATCGATTCCTGGCAACTTAATCCTTCCCCCGAGGCGGAGGACCTGATTCGGAGCAACGCAAGCCTTTTGCCAGTGCCCGTTGCTCAAATGTCGCAGGAAGGCGCGATCTGGAACATCGAATGGTCGCCCGATTACGAATATTTTGCCGCTGGAAACAACACGGAATCCGCCGATGCCGTTAATCAGGCATGTGTCTACCGCGCAAGTAACGGTGAAATCGTTTATTGCGCGCCTCACCAGGACGATGTAAATGATGCCATCTTCACAAAAGATGGAAAATACCTGATCACGGCAAGCGTGGATCGAACGGTAAAATTCTGGGATGCAGTGAGCGGAGAACCCGTCGAAAACCTTAACCTGACGTTTGAAGGGTCTGTCTTAGACCTGGACGTGAGCGACTCAGTCCTTGCCATTGCAAGGGAAGATAATTTTCTAACCTTGTATTATTTCAACAAACCTGACTTAAAGCCGTTCAGTTACGAACAAGTTGACGGCGTTCGAAGCGTGAAGTTTTCTCCAAGCGGAGTATTCCTCGCTTTCGGCTTGCAAAACGGGCACGTCCGGTTCTGGCAGGCAAGGGATAATTTTTTCTACGAAGGTCCCAAACATCTGAAAAGTTCCTATGTTGTTTTGGCATTCAGCCCGGATAACAACTGGCTGGTATCCGGCGGAGGCGACAGCATCGCGCGCCTCACAAAACGCGACGGCACATTTCGACATCAAACCACGCACCAGGATTGGGTGGAAGGCGTCGCTTTTGGACCAGACCCGGCGTGGTACGTAACCGTTTCAGACGATAATATTGTCCGCGTGCTGGACACAGACACAGGCATCGAAAGATTTCGGATGGCGCATACAGACTTCGTCCAAAAGGTTGCGGTCAGCTCAGACGGGCAATGGATCGCATCAACAGGGTACGATCAGGTCGTTCGCATCTGGGATTCGGTGTCTGGCAGTCAGATGCTGGAAATACCGCTCGATTCAAATGGTTCCGCCGTTTCATTTAATCAGGATACAACCCGCATCGTTATCGCGGACGAAGACGGCAACATCAGTATATGGGACATTTCCAAACTAAAAGCCCGCACAGGCTATATCGAGTTCACTGAATTTGTTCACGAGGCTCGTTTTACACCATCGGGTACGCACCTGGTCGTCAACGCAGATGATTTCAATGTTCGGAAGATCCCCTCCGAGCAGGTTAACCAGATCCAAAACGGAACCGCCGGCGAAGTCGTGCTAACGACTGAGAGCCTCACGTACAACACAGCCATCAGCCCCGATTCACAGTGGCTGGCAGTTGTTGAATACGACAGTGAAAATGCGAAAAAGAATCGCGGCACACTGATCAGCATGGATAAAAAGACAAAGCATCCGCTTGACCATGGCGGCGAGGTAACCAGAGTTGCATTCACACAGGACAGCAAACTGGCTGCCACTTCCGGAGTTGATGGGTTGATCTGGTTCTGGGATGTTCAAACGGGCAAAAAACAATTCAACCTGAACAATTCCGAAAAGATTTATTCCATGGCGATCAGCCCCACAGGTCAATTGACGGCGGCGGGCTTGGCGAACAAAATCAGAATTTGGGATCCCGATACACAGGAACAAGTCGCAGAGATACAACAGCCAGGCGATAACGCCAGCCTTGCATTCAGCGAAGACGGCAAGTGGCTGGCAACGGGCAGTTCAGAAGGAACTGTTATGTTATGGAGTATCGAGGGAAATACCTTCACTCAATCGGGAAATACCGTGAATCTTAATGGGTTCGCTCAAATGCTGGCATTCAGCCCCGACGGTCGCTGGCTGGCTGGGGGAGGATCCACAAGTTATGCATATCTCTGGGATACCGCCACGATGCAGGAAATGGCGCGCATCGCTCATGGGAACCCGGTGACCAGTGTCTCTTTCTCTTTGGACGGAACACAATTCATCACAGTCTCACGAAAAGTCGTAAGAGTATGGGATATTTCTTCCATTCCGCTCATCCCAAAAGATCAATTGATATCCATTGCCTGTTCGCGCTTGGTTTCGAATTTCAGCCCGGAAGACTGGACCAATTTATTTGGTGAAGAAGAATATCGTCTCCACTGCGCCAATCTGCCTTAAAGGTAACAATGACAAATCTACGAAGTATTTCTCAAGCCCCAACGGAGGAACCCACCATGGAAACCGAAGCTCCAAAAGCCACACCCATTCTCAATATTGCATGGACGCGTTATGCGCATCTTGATTCCGCGGCAACAAGACGAACGCGCGCGTTCTATCGAATACGCCGCTGGATCATCCTGCTGGGCGTCCTCGCCACCTTATTAGCCATTGTGACGCAAATGTTCTTCTCCGATTCGGAATCGCTTCCTGGTTTGATCGTCAAGGTGTTTTTCGTCATCACGCCCGCTTTGGCTTCCGGCATTGCCGCGTTCGCTACAAAATTCTACTCGAATGGCAGTTGGCTCATCTATCGCGCAGGCGCGGAAGAGATCAAGAAGGAAATTTACCTCTACCGCACCATTTTGAATAAAAACAAATCGCGGCGCGCCTATTTGGAAAAACGTCTGGCGGAAATCCAACGGCAGATTTATCGCAGTTTGGGCGGCGAGTTCGCATTCGAGCCATACAACGGACAAGTTCCTCCCAATTACAACCCGGAAGATCAAAACAGCGACCCGGGTTTTAATGACATCACTGGTGAAGAGTATTTCCGCTACCGGTTGGAAAATCAACTTGCCTGGCATAACGGAAAAGTAAATCAATTCAAAGCCGAACGTCGTAGAATGACAATCTTCATTCTCGCGGCTGGAGTCACGGGTGCAGTCTTTGCCGCCTGGGGCGGCGCATTAAGCATTTGGGTCGCTTTCACAGCCTCCATGACGGCGGCTTTGATCGGCTGGCAGGAACTACGAAGCATTGATTCCAGAATCCGAAACTACAGCAAAGTCGTGATGGAATTGACCATCCTCTACGACCATTGGCTTAACCTTGAACCTGAAGAGCGGACTACCGCTGAATTCTATAAAGTGGTTCGCGATTGCGAAAATGTGCTTTGGGCGCAAAATGTGGACTACGTCAAGTCTATGCAGGAAGCGTTGAAGGAATCTGATCTGAGCGACGAAGCCAGTTTGATCAACAACGTCATCAAGGAGTCCGTTGATTCAGCCAAGCGCACCCAACAAGCGATGCGCGATGCGGTTGTAGACGTCACGCGGGACGCGTTGGTATCGGCGGAAGAGAAAGTGGTCGAAGAGTTCAAAGAGACCCTCGGCTCGCTCGCCGAGGAGGCATCTTCTGAATTGGTTCAACAGGAACTCGAAGCCATGGGCAAAGCAGTGACTCAAACTGCCGGAGCAGTCATGGCGCGCGTATCATCGCTTACCTCCTCCCTTTCGCAGATCGCACAGGATTTCGCCCACGTTGACGTTGGCAGGGATACAACCAAGGAAGAACTCAACGCGATCCTGGCGCGCTTCCCGAAAACGAATGACGTGAAGGGTTAGGCAAGCCGCGTATGCAAAACTTATTCGGAACCAAAAAGAAGGAAGAGCCTGTTATGGCGCAAACAGCCTCAGGGGAGCCAAAGCAGGCAACCACGCAAGTCAAGACTTTGGAAATTGCGATGGAAGAAACGGACAACACGTCCGGTCGGATTCGCCCGGAGATGCGCCCTCACGCGTTTGTGATCATGCCCTTCGGCAGGAAAAAAGGGAGCGACGGGTCGCCTTATGATTTCAACGCAATTTATTCGCTTCTTATCAAGCCGACGCTTGAACTGGCCGGCTTTGAGCCCTTCCGCGCCGACGAGGAAACCACGAGCGGCGATATCCTCACCGACATGTTCCAGGAATTGTTGCTGGCAGACCTCTGCATCGTGGATATGAGCATTGATAACGCAAACGTCTTCTACGAACTCGGTCTCCGCCATGCGTTCCGCAAGCGCGGCATTGTTCATATCCAGGCAGGCAGAGCTTACATGCCGTTTGATGTGTTCAACGTGCGTACAATCCCCTATCACGTCACACCTGAAGGCGTGCCAGACCCGGCATTCCTGGAAAAAGACAAAGCCGCGATCTCGCGCGTCACCCGCGACACCTGGGCATCCGATGCAGATGCAATCCACAGCCCTGTCTTCAACATCCTGACGGGCTTGACTGAACCGAATCGGAATGCGCTCCGCACGCCGCTCGCAACGGGTTTTTGGCGTGAATACAACGAATGGAAACAACGCGTCACCATCGCCCAACGTCAAAAGCGGATCGGCGACATCCTGCTTCTCACCGAAGAGATCAAAAATCCCCTCATCAAGGAAGAAGCCATTGACGAAGCGGGCAAAGCCCTCGCTAGCATGGGGCGGCACGAACTCGCGCTCAATCAATATCACAAGGGTCTTGAGGTGAATGCGCAAAATGCCAGGTTTCGGCGTGAGGAGGCCTTCCACCTCAACCGCCTCGGGCGAATGGATGAAGCGATTGTCAAGCTCGAAAGTCTGATCAACGATTCATCCAAAGACAGCGAAGCCGTTTCCTATCTTGGCCGGATCTATAAAGAGATGTGGGTGAACTCATGGAAATGGGTGTCGCAAAAAGATCAATGGTTGAAGACCGCATACGAATCGTATCACTGGCTTCTCAAAGCCATTGATACCTATTTGAAGGGGTATCGTGTTGACCTCGATCAGTTTTATCCCGGCGTAAATGCTCTGACCCTCTCAAACATGCTGTTGAAATTGGCGGATAAATTTGACGACAAGAAAAGCCCAGACCCGGAGATCGAATGGGTGCGCGGGAAAGTGGATGAGTTACGCGGCTCATTGATCTTTGCGCTCGAAACCACCGTTGACGCCGAAACAGCTGACTATTGGGCGCTCGCATCACTCGCTGAACTACAGGTACTCACCGCCGACAAGGTCCAGAGTGTGGCGCGAGCCTACCGAAAAGCGCTGACCGCTTCGCGGCAAAACATTTCGTACCTTCAATCATCCCTGGGGCAGTTGGAGATCTTGAAATCGCTGGACATGCGAACTGAATTCGTGGAAGCCGGTATCCGGGTTATCCGTGAAGAACTGCGGCGCATGAGAAAAGAGGCGGGTGAAACCAACGGTAAAACAGTTGACCCCGGTCATTTTGAAGGGAACGCTTATCTCTTTGCCGGATATATGGTCAACAACTCAAAGAAAAAGGAAAGCCACTTCCCGCCTGAAAAAGAACAGGAGGTCAAGGAAGCGATCCAACTTGTCTTGAAAAAACTTAATGCAGGTCCCAACGATTTGGCAGTGACAACCGGAATGGATGCCGGAAGCGAAATCGTCTTCGTGGAATGCTGTGTTGAACGCGGCATACATGCGCATGTCTACTTCCCTGTCCCCGAAGCCTCATACGTTCGCGATTTTGTCACCCCGGGCGGCGAGCAATGGGTGGAACGATTCTACAAGATGCGTAACCATCCGCTTGTAGATGAATTCTACCAACCCGATCAGGTTGGCTTACCCAAAGACGGCGACAACGTCCATGAGCGCAACAATCGCTGGGCATTATATTCATGCCTGACGAAGGGCATTGATAAACTTCGGCTGATCGCGCTGTGGGATGGAAAAGGGGAGGCGCCGCGCGATCTTGATGCGCGCCTGGTAAAACACATGGTGGACCTGATGCGCGACATGGGCGGGCAGATCGAGCACATCAACTCGACAAAATTATCCCGCACGTTGATGCTGGGTAATTCAATCCTGGAAAGTCCTTTACCCATCCCGCAACCGAGTCCCAAACCTGCAAAACACATCCGGCACAAGAAAAAATAATGATGCCCGCCGATCACTCGGCGGGCATCATTACATGATCAATCTTTTCTTTCGGATAGGGCCAGATCTCACCTTTAATTCCTTTGGCAAGGAAGAAATCCCCTGCCCGAACAGTTTCTGATCCTTCCAAAGTTACCACAGTGACCATTTGATCAGGATCTCCTCCAGTGATTTCAAGCAAAGGCGCCAAATGTGTAAGCGCTTTTTTCACACAATATCCCGGGCGGGTAATAACATAACTCTCTTCAAAGATGACGGGGTCTATGGGCCAGTAGTCACTTGGGGTATTGATTTCACTGACAAGAAAATCGCCGCGCTTGGCGGTCAACTGCATACCCCACGGAGTGTTGATCTCCATGGATTGAGGTTCATCCGGAGATGGGAGAAATGGCGCAACCCTTCGCTCTACTTTACTGCGAAATGGTTTGAAATGCAGGGTCTCAAGGATTGAATCGTTTGATGTTACAACAATAATCTCGCTCATAAAAGCATCGTCGCTTATTCTACCACACTGAATTTTGACAGCCGTTTGCGAAAATACTCACTTTACCGCTTGTCTCACTATTTACTAAACTTTTTGGAATAAACTGCAGGTTAAATTTTCTACTTCGGGTTTAGATATTTATGCGGCACTCTGTAGTCAGATGCATCTTGAAATGCAAATGAGCCTATGCTATAAAAGGCAATATTCCGTTTTGCATTAGCACCTTTGGAGAATCTGATATGAATTTTATGTTGAAACGCATAATAATATTTTTTACCTCACTCGCGATCCTTACACTTGCCTGTTCAACTCTGGCTGCTCCCCCTTCCACAACAGAACCAGAATATCGCTATGACGACCTTCCAGGCGCGGGGGAAGAGAGTGCGACGATATCGGAATACCAAACCATTTCACAATGGAATAAACTTCAAATCAATTATTTTTTCATCAACGATACGAGCAAATTACAGGGCGACAGCGAACAGGATGTGGTAAGACAAGCCTTTGATCTTTGGGAACAAGATACCCCTCTCACGTTTACAGAAGTTTTCAGCCGCACAGAAGCGGATATCCTCATCGGCTGGGGAACAGGCGAACACGGCGACGGCGACCCGTTTGATGGACCGGGCGACGCGCTGGCGCACGCGTCATTTCCAAATCCGTTTGATGATCGGCAGGTGTTTTTACATTTCGATGATGACGAGCGCTGGGTAAACAGCGATTCGCAAAACGTGGATTTACTCACCGTCGCCGCGCATGAGATTGGCCACACGCTTGGGCTGGCGCACAGTAATGACTCCAATGCGTTGATGTTTCCCCGCTACAATGGACCTCATCGCTTCCTCGATGCCGATGACATCGCGGGGGCGCAGAGTCTGTATGGGGTGGCGAGCGCTCCACAACCGGGACCAGCCGTCCCGCCGAATGATGCGACGCCTCCTCCAGGCGCGAGTCAGGATTCAGATCAGGATGGAATCGCAGACCGCGATGAAGTCCTGGTCACAGGCACTGATCCAAAAAATGCAGACAGCGACAACGATGGATTGAGCGATGGCGTTGAAGTGTTGAATCGAATGAATCCGCTGGATGCCGATATGGATCGCGATGGCGCGAGCGACGGGCAGGAAGTTGCGAATGGCGCCGATCCGTTCTTCCCCGAGCAGGCAGGCGTTTCGCCCGAACTTGAAAATGAAGTAAGTGAATTTTTAACCGAAGCGATTGAATTGCAAATCGAAGCCTATCAAAAAGGCGATGCCTCCATCGCGTCGTCCATCATGGCTGGCGGCATTCTCGAAAATTTATTTGCCGATATCGATTCGCTGAACGCGCAAGGCTTGGTTTCGATTTCAGAAATTGATTATTATGAAAGTTACATCAACGAAATTCGCGTGCTGAGTGAATCGCAGATCGAAGTGGATACCTGTGAAGTATGGACAACAGCGACGTATCGCCGCTCAGACAGTGAATTGATTTCAAGCGACGGACCGGCTTTGCTCCCGCAAACAATCACGATTCAAAAGTTGAACGCGGGTTGGTTCATCACCGCTGTAAATTTCCATGATGCGCCGTCATTTTGTAATTAAGCCATCCGTGGCGCGACACTCATGCCGCCTGCACGGTAAAGCGACATGAATGTCGCGGTACGAGTTGCATAAGACACAATGAAATGAACAAACTCATCGCGATCGTTGGCGCGAGCGGCGCGGGCAAGACCGCGCTTGCGCAAGTATTGAGCAGAGCATATCCATTTGCAGCTGCTTTTGAACAACATACCGAACGTCCATTTCAAGCGCTCTTCAAATCAGACAAACGCTACGCGCTAGCCAATCAGATTGATTATTTTCTCCTCCGCGCCGAGCAGGAAAAACGATTACGCGCGTCTTCGAGGATTGGATTAATTGACGGCGGACTCGACCTTGACTTCCACGGCTTCACCCGCCTCTTTCACAGCCGCGGCTTGCTGACTGACCCCGAACTTGATCTCTGCCGACGCGTCTACGCGTTCATCCGCGGGACCCTGCCGCGACCCGAACTCATCGTCCGCTTGCACGCGGATGTTGAAACTGTAGCAAACCGCCTCTCCACGCGAGACCGGATCAATATCGCATCTGCAAAAGACACCGCGCTGTTCAACTCCTTTTTGGATGAATGGCTTGCCGAGATTCCTTCCCATCAGGTTTTGGAGTTGGATGTTTCAAATGAGACCCTGGATTACAATCGAAGCATCAACTTAATTCTGCATTACATCGAAAGGTGAAAATGAAAATTCTTGAAACGGACAGGCTTATTCTTAGACACATGATCCCGGAAGATTTGGATAATCTGTCCATACTTTATAGCGACCCTGAAATCCGGCGATATTTCCCCGATGGCACATTGACACACGAACAGACAAAGGAAGAATTGGAGTGGTTTCTCAATGGTCATCCCGAACATCCCGAACTCGGACTGTGGGCGACCATCCATAAGGAATCGAATCGGTTCATCGGGCGATGCGGTTTACTTCCATGGACAGTTGCAGGAGAGTATCAAGTAGAGATCGCCTATCTGCTTGACAAACCATATTGGAGACAAGGGCTGGCATCAGAAGCCGCGCAAGCCATCCTCAAATATGGGTTTGAACATTTGGGGTTATCGCGTTTAGTCTGCTTTATTGACCCGGCGAACATCGCATCCCAAAGAGTTGCCGAAAAAATTGGGATGACTCTTGAAAAAGAAATGGACGGGTTTGAAGGAGACGGTATCCCATTTCGGATCTATTCGATTTCGAAACAGACTTCTCTGCACGAATCAAAATAAGCCGCGCGCAAATTGGACAAAACCATGCTTAAACTTTACAGCGACCTGGCAACCTGGTGGCCCCTGCTCTCTCCTCCAGAAGACTACGCGGACGAAGCCGCTTTCTTCGGGAAAGTGATCGCGGACGCCGGTCTGCCTCCATCACCCTCCTTATTAGAATTGGGATGCGGGGGTGGCAGCAATGCGTTCTATCTCAAAAAGATGTTTACCCACGTAACGCTCACGGACATTTCACCTCAAATGCTGGCGGTCAGCCATGCCCTAAACCCCGAGTGTGAACATCTCGAAGCGGATATGCAGAGCGTGCGGCTGGGGCGTTCATTCGACGTGGTATTCATTCACGATGCGATTGATTACATGACCACAGCGCAAGACTTGAAACAGGCAATAGAGACAGCCTTTATCCATTGTAAGCCGGGCGGAATCGCGCTGTTTGTTCCCGACGATGTACTTGAGACTTTCCAACCGTCCACCGACCATGATGGCAGTGATGGCAAGGACCGCGCGGCACGTTATGTAGAGTGGTCTTATGACCCGGACGAGAACGACACCATGTATACGGTGGAATACGTGTATCTGTTACGCGAAGGCAACGGACCCGTGCAGGTCAAACATGAACAGCATCTCATTGGATTGTTTCCACATGACGAGTGGTTAAGGATTTTGCATGAGGTTGGTTTTCACGCAGAGAGCATCCGCGACGAGTATGAGCGCGATATCTTTGTGGCTCATAAATCTCCAGACTAATACAAGTGCTGCGGCCCAACCCGCGCAGGCAGTCGACGCGTTCCATTAGGCTTATAGAACGGAGGATCAAGATAAATACTAGATTGTTTACATTTGTAGGTGGAGAAATGGGCCTTTGGCGCATTGCCAGCATGAGAACGATTATGGGAGAGCCGCTCGCCCATGCAATGAGGTTGAATGTGGTTGCTGGATCGGTTTTCCCAGAACCCAAGAGTGCCAGTTGGCTCCTCCGTGGACTGACAAGCAACGAGCGCTATGTGACACATGAGGAGCAACAATTGCTCGTGACAAAGCAACCACGCTTGGGCCGCCCCGAAGCGACTTGCGCTGCGCTCATCCCAATTCGCAAAACCGCGTCATGGTGGAGCCTCGCCCAAGATGAACGCCGAAGGATTTTTGAGGAAAGCTCGAAGCATGTAAAAACAGGATTGAGATACTTGCCTGCTGTCGCCCGACGTCTCCATCACTGCCGTGATCTTGGAGAGAACGAGCCATTCGATTTCTTGACGTGGTTCGAGTACGCACCCTCAGACTCTGGGGCCTTCGATGAGTTGGTGGCTGAGCTTCATACCTCAGAAGAGTGGAAATATGTTGATAGGGAGATTGACATTCGAGTGGTGCGCGATGGGGACTAACAACGCCTTCTTCGCGATGTAGTCAAGACCATCCTGTCCTTGATGGATGAGGTTGAGGCCGGTAGGCATATTGTTCGCCTTATAAGACATAGTGGGCGTATAATCTGCGCAACAGAACGGATTGCATAAATCATATTGGTCTTCTTACGCAAATGGGCTTCGTGAACATTGAACGGGATAAACAATGACGACACAGGAACTTGCCTACGCTGAAATCGAAAGACTGGTAAAGAGTATCAAATGAAACCGCGTTATTCTCTTTTCCTGCTATTCATGATGTTGGTTGCCTGCATTCCTGCCACAGCCGAACCTTCCGCGCTCCCGACTGAAATAACTCAAACGATAAAAACGCCGGCGTCTCCAGTCACTGTTGCGTCTACCAACGCCGATGTCTTGTCGGACTGTCCTCTCACTTCTCAAGATGAGACAGGTGGCACACTACGTCTGATCTACGTGATCGAGGGAAATCTATGGCTAGCGGATGAGGGCAAGGAGCCGGTCCAAATGATCGATAACGGTGATGTGGAGCAAGTCATGCTCTCGCCGGATGGGTCGCGGGTCGTCGTCACGCGGCGACGCGACGCGAATACTGTAGAGGTGTGGGTTGCAGATTCTTTGGGATGGCGAGAACTATCAGGAGAGGAGGGCATCTCCGGAAGTGTTGAATTTATTTCACTTTCCGATGATGGGCAACTTGTGGCGTTTTATCGCTTGATAAATCCTGACCGCGAGCTCTGGGTCGCAAACGTTAACGCTGGTGTGCGTCAACTGGTAAGCCGGGAAGACTTAAGAGCACGGGAGGGCGGGGCGTTTGCCTTTTCGGCTTACCCTTATCTTGTTACGTGGATTCCCGGTACACATCAATTGACTTATGTTCCTGTATTAGAGGGCCAGGGAGGAGATTTCGTCCCAAACCCTGAGCCAGTATTACGAATGGATGCTGATAGTGGTGAGCAAAATGTTTTGTTCCCAGTAGACCAGGGCGGTTACATTACTTACTCACCTGATGGAAAAATAATGATTATTACCGACAATAGTCGCGTCCGGATACTTCGTGTGAATAACCTCAACGAGCCTCAGATCATCATGAGCTACACATCAATTTGTGGGATTCCCGATTGCTATATTCCGGAGCCTGCCTGGAGGCCCGACTCATCATCCTTCTTGCTCACTCTCCCCTCAGAGGGGATGAATCCGGATAATTTCTTGAATGGATTTGAAGAGCCATTCATGATATGGGAGTTCTCTGCGGATGGAGCCATCGTAAGAACGCTAAGCGAATTCTTCCGTATTGCGCGTCCCTTCTCCTTTTCGCCAGATCTGAAGCGAGCGGCATATTATCGCAGGGAGAATACATTGAATTTGCATATTGCCAATGTGGACGGTTCGGAAGACATCCTCTACGATTCCGATCAGGATTGGGATTTTTACGGATGGGCATCCGACTCCCGGCATTTCGCTTACAAAGCCCATCAGGATGCCCCGATCATGTATGGGGATATTTGCGGAGACGCGACCCTGCTCACAGACCTGGCTAATGTGGAATTTGTTGGCTGGCTGGGTACGACCCGTTTTCTTATGCATGTGGGTACCTCAACAGGTTGGAATCTTCATTTGGGCACAGCGGGCGGGAATAGCAGCCGGCTTGTGGAATTTGGAGCATCAGTGATTTATGATTATGTGCTGATGCCTAAATAAAGACTCATGAAAGGTTGAGTATGTATTGGCGCTTGAGCAAATAGTTCGCTCTCCTTTTGAAAAATGAAAGGATGGGTAGTAAACAAATTTCCCAACAGGTATCTTTTTCATGATAGAGTCGTCATGTAATAGTCATCCCATGAATACACATCTGACAATCCTTATCCTGATCCTTCTACTCACCGCTTGCAATCCCACACCCACAATGGTTCCATCCGCACCCACAACGAACTCTGTCACCTCCCTGCCTCAGGAAGTTATCCCATCCACGGATATCCAACCAACCTCGACTCTTATAAGCACGCCTGAATCATCAGGGACTCTCTGGCTTCAAGTTCTTTCGCCTCAGGATGAGGTTGTGGTCAACACCCCTCAGATGGATGTCATCGGATCTGCCCCAGCCGGGGCTGTGGTCAGTGTCAATGATGAGATTCTCCTTGTCGGCGTTGACGGGCAGTTCAAAACTACTATATCCCTTGACGAAGGACCAAATTTAATCGAGGTCGTTGCCAGTGATGACACTGGCAACGAGACGTATCTTCTTCTTACCGTCACGTACGAACCATAACCAATTGGAGAAAAAGAATGAAAAAATATCGCATATTTCTCTTTCTTACGTTGAGCATTGCCTTGCTCATTGCAACCACGCAGGCTTTTGCCAGCCCGGTCAACCTGCAAGGCAACCATACACCGGGTCCCCACACACCCGGCGCGAAAGCAACGGAAAAAGCAAATGACAACGCCACCAAGCAGGCAAACAACCCGCACGGTAAACATGAAAACTTCAAGGGGACGGTCAGCGCCGTGGATTCAACCAGCATCTCCCTGACTCTGCGCGACGGCTCCTCTGTGACCGTTGGTTTGAGCGCCGATACCCATATGAAGTTCCCTGGCCCCAAAGATTCCGCACCGACGAGCATTCAAACTGGCGTGACGGCAATGGTGCAGGCAATTCGTGATCAAAGCGGAAATCTTATAGCCCGTTCTGTCATGGTGATTCCGGGTAAGCCGACCAAAATCCATCGCGTGGGTGTTGTGACGGCGTATAACGCGGGTAGTAATATCACCATTCAAGATAAAGATGGAAATACACATACAGTTGACATTTCGGCTGAGACCAAACTCCTGCCCGCCGAGCGCGCAGGAACGCTGGCTGTGGGTCTGCGTGTGACGATCATTGCGCCGCGCGATCCTGCCAGTGGTGGAGTGACAGTGAAAGGTATTGTGATCCATCCTGCAGAATCCTGAAATTTTGCTCGCCGTCAAAGAACTTCCAGCCGTCAACATCAATCCGGTTCAGCCGGACCAATCGCTTTTTTTTGAATGGAAAAGGCTGAAATTATGCAGACACCAGTGACCTTAGCAGAACTGGAGGCGCGCATTGCCTCCAAGGAGGGGACTCTCAAAATGTGGCTGACCCGACAAGCACATACACCTTGCCGACTTCTTATGGGCGAGGAAGATGCTGTTTCGCAGGCATTTGAGCAAGCCGCGATGTTGTATGAAGAAGCGGCGTTCATGAGCACACCGCCGAGCCTGGTTACCTACACTAATAGGTAGTGGCTGAAAAGTAAGTGATGGTAAGATAGGCAGTATGATCCAGAAAATTGTTACGTACCGATGTCGAGTGTGCGGAAGCACACACATTGTCAAAAACGGCACGAACCGCCTGAAGCAACAGCAATATCACTGCAAAGACTGTGGCGCGCGTCGAGTGCTGGAGTCGAAGCGAGAGGCAAAAAAACGCAAAAACCGATCCTTCTCAGAGCCTATCAAGAGCGCATAAGTTTACGAGGTCTGTCACGAGTTTTTGCCATCCATCGCCAAAGCATTTCCAGAGGGGTCGTAGAGCATGTCAAAAGCCTGCCAAAACTCAGAGAGACTTTGTTGCCAGCCGAACCAGAGGATGTCTTGGAATATGACGAAGCCTGGAGTTTTGTGCTCAAAAAGATCAATAAACGCTGGCTGTGGACGGTCATGTGTCGTAGAACCCGACAAATCCTTGCCTTTGTGATTGGTGATCGCAGTGAAAACACATGTCGTCGCTTATGGAACAAGGTTCCAAGCGAGTATCGCAATTGCATTTCCTACAGTGACTTTTGGGACGCTTATCAAAAAGTCTTACCCAAGGAAACCCATCATGCGGTGGGTAAAGAGAGTGGACAGGTATCTCACATGGAACGTTGGTATTGTACTTTACGTCAGCATCAGGCTCGCTATGTTCGCAAAACGCTTTCATTTTCAAAGCGTGATATGTTTCATCACATGGTTACCAAGTGGTTCATCATTGACCACAATCTAGCTCGAAAACAACTCGTATCACTTACTTTGTGACCACTACC